>Ga0210380_10000004_pt1 | contig 226027 bp, 202 predicted proteins | sample PLM4_5_coexredo_FD_155476 | JGI IMG/M metagenome (GOLD analysis project Ga0210380, IMG submission 155476) | Groundwater sediment microbial communities from an aquifer in East River, Colorado, USA - PLM4_5_coex redo | ecosystem: Environmental > Terrestrial > Soil > Riparian zone | place: USA...
GCCCTCTACGGGTGAGGCGGGTCTGAAGACCCGCGGCCACATCGCTACGACTCGCGGCCACGTACACCATGAGTCGCGGGCGGGACGCATGGTCTTCGCTGGCCGACTGCGAGCGACGCGAGCGCCAGCGACAGACGAAAAACGACGAGCGTTGCGCGTCAAGGGCAGATCGCGCGCGAGTCGTTTTTCCGCGGCGTCGAGCCGGAGGCCAGCGGAGACTATGCGCCCTGGCCGCGGCTCGAACGCAAGGGCGAATGATATACGCCGCCAGGGCGGTCTGAAGACCGCCCTCTACGTCGTGAGGCGGGTTTGAAGACCCGGGGCCACGTACGTAAAAAAGCCCGGGTCGGAAGACCCGGGCCCACGTAATCACGCTGGGCGGGCCACCTGAAGGTGACCCCCACGACGAACCTAGTCGCCGCCGGCAGCCGCGCGGCGCATGCCCTCGGTGACGATGCCGACCTTTTCGACGCCCGCACCCTTGGCAGCGTCGATGACGGCCACGATGTCGCCGTAGCGCAGGTTGCCGGCGCCGGCGATGAACATCGTCTTGTCCTTGCGTTCTTCGAAGATGGTGCGCAGGCGGCCCTCGAGCTCACGGATCTGCACGGCCTGCTTGTTGATCGTGATCTGCTTGTCGGGCGCGTACTCGAGCATGATCTGGCTGATGTCCGGCTGCTGCTCCTGCTTGTTCTGCGTTTCCGCCGGCAGGTTGACGTCCAGACCACGCTGAGAGAGCGGCAGGGCGGCCATGAAGATGACGAGGAGCACGAGCAGCACGTCGATCATCGGCGTGATGTTCATGTCCGCGTTGGCCTTCGGCATTTCTGCCTTGAAGACCGTTTCCGCGCCGAAATGCTGGTGGGCTGCCATTACTGTCCCCCGGCTCCGGCCGTCGCCGCGGTACGGCGGGTGTCGGTGATGAGGCCCATGTCCTCGATCCCGGCGGCTCTGAGCGTGTCCATCGCCGACATCACCGCGCCATATTCCACGTCTACGTCCGCCTTGATGATGACGATCTTCTCTTTCTTCTCTTCGAGCACCTGCTCCATGCGGCGCGGCAAGTCCTGTTCGGCCACCTGTACCGCGTTGACGAACAGCCGCTTGTCAGCGGTGATCGCCAGCACCGTCTGCTCCTGCGTTTCGGGCTTCTCGGAGGTGTTGGTCGCCACGGGCAGCGTCACCGCGACGCCCTGCTGCAGCAGCGGGGCGACGATCATCATGATGATGAGCAGCACCAGCATGACGTCCACGAGCGGCGTGACGTTGATGTCGGACTTGACACCGCCGCCTCCGCCCAAATTCATTGCCATGGCTGAACTCCCTGTCTAAAAGACGCAGGGGCCGCCTTCAGGCGGCCCCAGGGCCGGCTAAAGCCGGCCCCTACGACATCAGTGGGACGTCTTCTTGATGAAGTAGTCCACGAGCTCCGACGAGGAGTTGTCCATCTCGACGTTGAAGTATTCGAGGCGGCTCTGGAGGTAGTTGTAGAACCACACTGCCGGGATGGCCACGAAGAGACCAAGCGCGGTCTCGACGAGCGCCTCGGCAATACCGGCCGACACGGCACCAATACCACCCGAGCCCGACGACGCGATACCGACGAACGCGTTGATGACGCCGACGACCGTGCCGAGAAGACCCACGAACGGGGCCGTCGAGCCGATGGTCGCGAGCGTGTTGACGCCTTTCTTCAGGTCCGACGTGGTGAGCGCGGTAGCGCGCTGAATCGAACGGCGCACCGTGTCGAGCACGTCCTCACGGCCCATGCCGGTGTTGCTGTCCTGCTGGAACTGGTACTCCTGCAGGCCGGCGAGCACGACCTTGGCCAGGTGGCTGTAGCGGAAGTCCTTCGACTGCGACAGCGCGATGGCTTCCTTCAGGCGGCCGTCCTTGAGGTGCTTGGCCACCTGTGGCGCATAGAGCTTCGACTGCTCCTTGGCCTTGTTGTAGGTGTAGATGCGCTCGATGGCGACACCCACTGACCAGAACGACATGATGAACAGCACGACGGCGACGGCAATCGCGGTCGGACCCATCGAGGAGAACATGTCAATCAGGTTGAGGCCGCCGCCACCTTCCTGAGCGAATGCCGGAGTGCTCAGGAGCACGAGGGCGAGCGCTGCGCCCGAAACCTGTCCAAATTGCCGCATCTTGCGAGCTTCCATTACGTGTCCTCCGAGAAATGGTCCGAGAACCGGGTCGCGAGCCTGAATCCTGTGGCTAACTGAGCGTGAACTGCACCGTCACGGTCATGATGACGGGCACGGGCACGCCGTTCAGCAAGGTCGGCGTGAACTCCCACTGCTTCACCGCGTCGAGCGCGGCCTGGTCGAGCAAGGGAATGGAGCGCAGCACGCGCGCATCCTGCACGCGGCCGTTGGGGCCGATGACCGCCTCGATGATCACAACGCCCTGCACGCGCGCCGACTGCGCGATGGGCGGGTAGACCGGCGGCACGTTCTTGACCTTGGTCGGCTGCTTGATGTTGCCGCCCACGCGCACCGGTGCGGCCGGTGGCGGCGGAGGGGGCGGCGGGGGATCGGGCAGACCGCCCACGACGCCACCGACCACACCACCAGGCACACCACCTTCGACGCCGGCGCTCCGATCAAAGTTGGTGTCGATCTTGGTTTCGGGCTTGATTTCAGCCGGCGCCTCGGTGGGCGCCGCGTTGGGGTTCGCCGGTGGAATTTCCGGCGGCTTCGCCGCAGCCGGCGGCGGCGGCGGCGGTGGCGGTGGCGGCGGCGGCGGCGGCGCTGCCACGAACGCCATCATCGACGGCGGGGTGGGCAGAATGTCGGCCGCGAGCAAGGGAATAATGACGATCGCGCCAATAACCGCCGTGTGAACCAGAATGGACAGCGGCACCGTGTACCACTGCTGATTCCCGATCTTCACGGACGATTCGACGACGTCGCCGAACATGCGTTCTTCGCGTGGCACCGGTGTTCTTCCTCCCTGCGATCGTCCGTTTAGCCCAGCCGGGCGGCCGATTATGCCAGCCCGAAAAAACAGTGTCAACGAACCGGCAAGCTCACCTGCTGTCGTGCGCGACCCGCGCGGGTTACCCAGCCTGCTCGGGCTGGGTCCGGCGGTCCCGTCTGGATCCCGGCCTGACCCACCCAGCGGGAACTTAGACACGGGTCTCCGATTTAGGTTCCCCGGGTTAGCTCCTCGTGACGAAGGCTGGGCCGGGGGATTGTAGGATCGCTCTTCCCCTGATCGCAAGGGACAAGATCGGTCTGAAATCCCCCGTTTTCCGCCAGCCTTTGACGCGACTAGTGCGTCTTGCCCCCGATCCGCATGCCGTAGAACGAGCGGTGCACGAAGAACATCGAGATGATCAGGAACACCGCCGCCAGGATGGTGGTGAGCCCCTGGTACTCGCCGCGAAGGCCTTCCGCCAGTGACACGGCCAGTAAGCCGAACAGCGTGGTGAACTTGATCACCGGGTTGAGCGCGACGGACGACGTGTCCTTGAACGGATCGCCCACCGTATCGCCGACCACCGTGGCGGCATGCAGCGGCGTGTTCTTCATCTTGAGCTCGGTCTCGACGATCTTCTTCGCGTTGTCCCAGGCGCCGCCGGCGTTGGCCATGAACACCGCCTGATAGAGACCGAAGAGCGCAATCGACACGAGATAGCCGATGAAGAAGAACGACTCGACGAACGCGAACCCGAGCGTGGCGAAGAAGATGGTGAGGAAGATGTTGAACATGCCCCTCTGCGCGTACTGCGTGCAGATCTCCACCACCTTCTTGCTGTCCTCCACCGACGCGGCCTTCACGCCATCGAGCTTGATGTTGGCCTTGATGAACTCGACCGCGCGGTAGGCCCCGGTGGTGACAGCCTGCATGGAGGCACCGGTGAACCAGTAGATGATCGCGCCGCCGGTGACGAGCCCGAGCAGGAAGGGCGCATGGAGCAGCGACAACTTGTCGAGGTTCACGGTCAGGCCGCGGGTCAGCTCCATGATGATCGAGAAGGTCATGGTGGTGGCGCCGACCACCGCGGTGCCGATGAGCACCGGCTTCGCGGTGGCCTTGAAGGTGTTGCCGGCGCCATCGTTCTCCTCGAGCATGTCCTTCGCCCTGCCGAAGTTGACGTTGAGGCCGAAGTCCCTCTTCAGCTCCTGCTCGATCCCGGGAATGGACTCGATGACCGACAGCTCGTAGACCGACTGCGCGTTGTCGGTCACCGGGCCGTAGGAGTCCACGGCAATCGTCACCGGGCCCATGCCGAGGAAGCCGAAGGCCACCAGGCCGAACGCGAACACCGCCGGGGCCAGCATGATGTCGCTCATCGACACGCCGCTGGCGCTCACGAAGAAGGCGATCGACATCAGCGACACGATCACGAGGCCCAGCCAGTAGGCGCTGAAGTTGCCGGCCACCAGGCCCGACAGGATGTTCAGCGATGGGCCACCCTCACGCGACGAGGTCACGACCTCGCGCACGTGGCTCGATTCGACCGACGTGAAGATCTTGACCAGCTCCGGGATGATGGCGCCGGCCAACGTGCCGCAGGTGATGATGGTCGAGAGCTTCCACCACAGCGTGCCGTCACCAAGGTCGGAAATCAGCAGGTTCGAGACCACATAGGTCGCGACCACCGACACGAGCGAGGTCAGCCAGACCAGCTGGGTCAGCGGGGCCTCGAAGTTCATTTTCGACACGTTGCCGTAGCGGGCCTTGGCGATGGCTTCGTTGATCAGATAGGACCCGGCGCTGGCGATGATCATCATCACGCGCATCACGAAGATCCACACCAGCAGCTTCACCTGAATGGCCGGGTCTTTGACCGCCAGCAGGATGAAGGTGATGAGCGCCACGCCGGTCACGCCGTAGGTCTCGAAGCCGTCGGCGCTCGGGCCCACCGAATCGCCGGCGTTGTCGCCGGTGCAGTCGGCAATCACGCCGGGGTTGCGCGCGTCGTCTTCCTTAATGTTGAACACGATCTTCATCAGATCCGAGCCGATGTCGGCGATCTTGGTGAAGATGCCGCCGGCGATGCGCAGCGCCGCGGCGCCGAGCGATTCGCCGATCGCGAAGCCGATGAAGCACGGCCCGGCGTAGTCGCGGGGGATGAAGAGCAGGATGAAGAGCATGATGAGCAGCTCGACGCTGATCAGCAGCATCCCGATGCTCATGCCGGCCTTGAGCGGAATGGCGTACACCGGGTACGGCTTGCCTTCGAGGCTGGCAAACGCCGTGCGCGAGTTCGCGTAGGTGTTCACCCGGATGCCGAACCACGCCACGCTGTAGCTGCCCAGAATGCCAATGACGCTGAAGAGGAGAATGATGCCCACGCGCATCGGCTCGAGTCCGGTGAGGAACCCGAAGTAGAGCACGATGACCACGGCGATGAAGATCTCGAGGATGGCGATGAAGCGGCCCTGTGTCAGGAGATAGGTTTTGCAGGTCTCGTAAATCAGCTCTGAAATCTCGCGCATCGACCGGTGCACGGGCAGGTTCTTCAGCTGGTTCAGGATGACCAGGCCAAAGAGGACGCCGAGCGCCGAGACGACGAGGCCGATCATCAGCAGGTTCCGGCTGCCGTAGCCGCCGACATCCACCGAGCTGAGGTCCGGCAGGACCAGATTGACCTCGCCGCCCACCCGCTGTTCGCCGGCCGGCTCTTGCGGCGCCTGGGCCAAGGCCAGCGCCGGCATCAGCACCATCAGCAGCACAACGCACGTCAGCACTCGGCTGAGCGCCCGGGACATCTCGCGCATCGATCTCATTGTTCCTCTCTCTTGTTCACCGCCCCGCCGGAGGCGGGGCAAAATCAGCACTGTCTCGCGAGCAGAGCCAACCGAACCGGCTCGAATCGCACCTACTTCGCCGGTTTGGTCCGCTCGCCTTGGCCGGGATCATCCGGCTTCCGGCGAAGATCCGCCGGCATCGACATGCCGCCGGTCAGGAAAATCCGCACACCCTCTTCCACGGTCAGGTCGGGGAAAAACGCCTGATCCGCCGGAAACACCACGATGTCGCCCAGATACAGGTGATTGGTCGGTACGTAGACCGTGATCAACGCTTCGGGGCCCCGGCCGCGATCGACCTTGAACTCCTTCGTCAGGAACCCCATCACCCATCCGCGCCGGTGATCTTCTACCATCACCACGCGTTTGAAACCGTATTCGTTGTCCGGAGAGAACGCGACCACCAGCTGCTTCACCGGCGCGTAGATGGTCCGGAAGATCGGAACCATCATGAGCCATCCCTCGGCCCGCGCCATCACCCGGCGTCCGATGACGTTGGTGGCCACTACTCCCACGGCGAGAACGAAGAGCGCGGTCACCAGGACCCCGATGGCGACGGCAATCAGCCGCGCCACCGCGCTTGGCGTCTCGCCCCAAGGGATCTGCGTCGCGATCGGCGCCGTGAAACCATCAATGATACCGAAGATCCACACCAGGGCGGCCAGGCTCACGAACAGCGGGACGGTCAAGAAGAATCCCGCCAGGAACGTGCGACGCAGCCACAGCATCACAACCAGCCCGCGGCAATCGCCAGCGCCAGCGCTGCGCCTACCGAAATCCGGTACCAGGCAAACGGGGCAAACCCCGCCCGGCCCACGAACCGCAGAAACGGCTTCACCACCAGCAGCGCGGCCACGAACGCCGCCACGAAGCCGATGGCAATCTCCCCAGACCGCGTCGCGGTGAGGTGGCTGCGGACGTCGATGAAGTCGTGGACGAAGGCGGCCGTCATCGTCGGCATCGCCAGGAAGAAGGAGAACTCGGCCGCGGTGGTGCGTTCGAGGCCGCTCACCAGCCCGCCGACCATGGTCGCCCCCGAGCGCGAGACGCCAGGCACCAGCGCCAGCACTTGCGCCGCGCCCACGCCCAGGGCTTTCGAGAAGGGGACCGCATCGAGGTTCGAGATGGTGGGCTGCGGGCGCAGCCGCTCGACGAGCAGCATCACGACGCCGCCCACCACGAACGCGCCGGCCATCACCGCCGGGCTGTAATAGAGCACCCGTTTGACGTAACCGGCGAAGAGGCCGCCGGCGACGAGCGCGGGCAGAAACCCGACGAACACGAGCGCGGCGAAGCGGCGCGCCTCGGGCTGGGTTGGCAGGCCCCTGACCACGGCCAGCACCTTGGCGCGATACAGCCAGATGACGGCCAGGATCGATCCGAGCTGAATCATCACCGTGAACGCCCCGCCGGGGTCGTCGTAGCCGAGCACACGGGCGCCGAGCAGCAAGTGCGCCGTGGACGAAATGGGCAGAAACTCGGTGAGTCCCTGCACCACTCCCAGCAGCGCGGCGTAAAAAAACGTCACGACTTGCGAGGCTTGACCACTGGTAGTCTGGCTGTCTGGCTACGAGGCCTTGGCGCCCTTCTGTTTGCGGCTGGTTCGGGCGGGCTCGGCCGCGGCGGGCGCGGCCGCCTGCGGCTTCTTGCTCAGGAGAATGGCGATGGCCGAGGCGATGAACACCGTCGAGTAGGTGCCGCTCACCACGCCCACGAGCATCGTGAACGAGAACCCGCGCAGCGCCTCGCCACCGAAGATGAAGAGCGCGAGCACCGACAGGAACGTGGTGCCAGCCGTGATGATCGTCCGCGACAGCGTCTGGTTCACCGCGGTGTTGACCACCTGCTCGAGCGGTTCGCGGCGCTTCGATCGCATGTTCTCGCGCACGCGGTCGAAAATCACGATGGTGTCGTTGACCGAATAGCCGGTGATGGTCAGGATCGCCGCCACGACGTTCAGCGACAGGTCGTACTTGAAGAACGCGAGGAACGCGAAGGTGACCAGCAGGTCGTGGAACGTGGCCACGATCGCGCCGACGGCGAAACTGGGGCGGAACCGGACGGCGATGTAGGCCGTGATCGCGAGAATCGAGGCCAGCGTCGCGAGCAGGCCCTTGCGCTGCAGGTCGGCACCGATCACCGGGCCGACGATCTCGCGCGTGAGCAGCTGGAACTTCGGCAGGCCGGCCTTCTGCAGCGCCTCTTCGATCTGCCGCGCCCCCAATTCGAGGCTCGTGCCCTGCTCAGTGGCGGCGGTCTGCGGCAGCCGGATCATGATCTGGCGGTCGCCGGCAGCCCCGTACTGCTGCACCACCTTGTCGCCGGCGATGCCGCTCACCGCGGCGCGCACCTGCTCCTCGCCGACGGGCTGCTCGAACTGCACCACGAGCAGCGTGCCGCCAGAGAAGTCGATACCGAGCGACATGCCGCGCGTCGCAATCACCGCCGCGCCAGCGAGGATCACCGCCAGCGACAGCGCAATGGCGTGCCAGCGCCAGCGGATGAAGTTGTAGTTGGGGTTGTGGAAGATCTGCATATTGTCTGGCGACCCGGCTTAACGCCGGTTCGCGATTAGATGCTCAGAGCCTGAACCTTGCGCTGGCCCAGCACCAGCTCGAACACCGTGCGCGAGACGAACACGGCGGTGAACACGTTGGCCAAGAGGCCGATGATGAGCGTCACGGCAAAGCCGCGGATCGGGCCGGTGCCGAACTGCAGCAGCAGCAGCGCGGAAATGAGCGACGACACGTGCGTGTCGACGATCGTCATCCACACCCGGTCGAACCCGGCATTGACGGCGGCCCGCGCCCCCTTGGCCGACGTCATCTCTTCCTTGATGCGCTCGAAGATGAGCACGTTGGAGTCGACGCCCATGCCGATCGTCAGGATGAAGCCGGCGATGCCCGGCAGCGTCATCGTGAACCCGAGGTAGGCCATCAGGCCCAGCAGGATCAGCAAATTGACGACGATCGAGATGATCGCGTTGAGGCCGGTGAGCTTGTAGTAGAGCACCATGAACAGGATGACGAAGGCGAGCCCGCCAATCGACGCGGCGACGCCGGCGCGCACCGAGTCGGCGCCGAGGCTCGGGCCGACGGTGCGTTCCTCCAGCGAGTCGAGCGTGGCCGGCAGTGCGCCGGACCGCAGCGTCAGCGACAGGTCCTGGGCTTCCTGCTGCGTGAACGATCCGCTGATGCGGCCATCGTCGCTGATGCGGCTCTGAATGACCGGGGCCGAGTAGACCCGCCCGTCGAGCACGATCGCCAGCTGGCGGCCGATGTTCTGCTCGGTCGCCGTGCCGAACTTCCGCGCGCCATCCGAGTTGAGCGAGAAGCCGACAGCCGGCAGGTTGTTCTCGTCGAGCGACGGGCGGGCGTTGCGCAAGTCGCGGCCGGTCACGACCGACGCCCGGCGGACGGCATAGAAGACGGTGCCTGGCGTTCCGCCGCCGCCGGAATCCCCGGTCCCGGGCAGCAGCAGGATATCGGGCGGCACGTTGTTGCTGTAGGCCTGCTTCGCCAGCTCCTCGCTCGCAAACGGCCCCTGCTCGACGATCTTCAGCTCGAGCTGTGCCGTCGAGCGGATGATGTCCTTGGCGCGCTGCACGTCGCTCACCCCCGGCAGCTCGACCAGGATCTGGTCGATGGCACCCTGACGGGCCACGATCGGCTCCGCGACGCCGAGCTCGTTGACGCGACGCTCGATCGTCTGCTGCGCCTGCGTCACGGTCTCATCGCGCAGCTGGTTCTCGATGTTGGGCTTGAGAGTGTAGGTGTAGCTGCCGGCGCCAGATGTCCGGTTGAACACCGTCTCGGGATCGGTCGCGGCCGCGCGAAACGCCTGGTCGTTCTGGATGCCCTCAACGACGAAGCTTCGGGGGTCCTTCATCTCCAGCTTCGAGAACTGCACGCCGGCGCGGGTCAGCGTGTCCCGGAGTCGCTCGACGACCGATTCGGTCTCCGCCCGCAGGCCATCGTCGGTCCGCACCTTGAGCACCAGGTGCACGCCGCCCTTGAGGTCGAGGCCGAGGTTGACCTTCGACGAGGGCGGGTAGAACGACCAGACCGACAGGCCGATGACGGCCACGATCAGAATCAGCTTCCAGCGGAGGTTCGAGTTCATGACTGGCCTTCGGTCGAGACGGGCTCCTGGCCCTGATAGCCGACGATTGCGGATCGCGATACTTGGACGCGGACCTTCTCGGCGATCTGGAGCTGCACGGCCTGCTCGGTGATGCCGGTGATGTTGCCAAAGATGCCGCCCGAGGTGACGACCCGGTCGCCGACCTTGAGCGAGGAGAGAAAGGTGTCCACCTTCTGCTGCTTACGCTTCATCGGCAGCAGGATCACAAAATAGAAGATGCCGAGGACGAGGGCAAACGGAACGAACGACACCCACGCGGGCGCACCGTTCGGGGGCGCGCCCATGGCCACCAGGAACGGGAACGCCGCGTCCTGCATCCACTCTCCCATTGCGGAAAGATTCATGAATCGAGTGCCAGGCTGGAGAGCGACCGGACGAACCCCTGCCTGAAAGTTTCGAAGTTCCGAAACGCTATAGCGTCTCTGATCCTCCGCATGGTGTCAAGGTAGAAGGTCAGGTTATGCAACGTGTTAAGGGCAGCTGCGCTGATCTCGCCCGCCACGTAGAGATGGCGAAGATAGGCGCGGGAGTGGCGTGCGCAGGTGTAGCAGCCGCACTCCGGATCAAGAGGTGAGAGGTCGTCGGCATACCGGGCATTCTTGATGTTCAGACGGCCCTGGCTGGTGAACAGCTGGCCGTTCCGGGCATGCCGGGTGGGCATGACGCAGTCGAACATGTCGATGCCCCGGGCCACGCACTCCACGAGGTCCTGCGGGGTGCCGGCTCCCATCAGGTAACGGGGCCGGGCGGCAGGGAGGCGTGCGGCCGTGGCCTCGACGACCGCATACATCTCGGGGACCGGCTCCCCGACGCTGAGGCCGCCAATGGCATACCCCTCGAACCCGATGGCTACGGTGGCGTCGGCGCTGGCGTCCCGCAGGTCCTGGAACACCCCGCCCTGCACGATGCCGAACTGTGCCTGCCCGCGGTTGGTGACCCGCACCTCGGGCGGAGGACCGGCGCGCAGGGCCTCCAGCCTCGTCCGGCAGCGGGCGGCCCAACGCACCGACCGCTCCATCGACCGCGAGGCCTCCTCGCGGGTCGCCGGATAGGCAAGGCACTCGTCGAACACCATCTGGATGTCCGACCCGAGCCGCGCCTGGATGTCGGTGACGCGTTCGGGCGTGAGCAGATGCCGTGAGCCGTCGAGGTGCGACTGGAACTCGGCGCCCTCCTCGCGAATCACGCGGCGGTCGGCGAGGCTGAACACCTGGTAGCCGCCGCTGTCGGTGAGGATGGGCCGATCCCAGCCGATGAATATGTGCAGGCCGCCCATCTGCGCGATGCGCTCGTCGCCCGGACGCAGGAACAGGTGATAGGTATTGCCGAGGATGATCGCGGCACCGATGCCTTCGAGGTCGCGGTGCAGCGTCGCCTTCACGCTGCCCTGCGTGCCCACGGGCATGAATGCCGGCGTCTCGACCGTGCCGTGGGGCGTGGTGAGCGTGCCGAGACGGGCAGGGCCGTCGGTCGCGCGCAGGCTGAATCCGAAGCGGGACACCGTTATTATTCTTACTTCACGTGAAAAAACTGCGCGTTGGCGTCATCTTCGGCGGCCGCTCGGGTGAGCACGAGGTCTCGATCGCGTCGGCCGCCGCCATCTTCAAGCATCTCGACCCGGCGCGCTACGACGCAGTGCCGATCAAGATCGCCAAGGACGGCCGCTGGGCGCTCGGCACCTCGCCGCCGAAGGCCCTCTCGGCGGCCGACGTGCACAAACAGGCGGGCACCGAGGCCCTCGTGCCCGTCGATCCAACCGCGGCGGTGCAGGACTCGCACGTGGACGTGGTGTTCCCGGTGCTGCACGGTCCCTACGGCGAGGACGGAACGGTGCAGGGCCTGCTCGAGCTGGCCAACGTGCCGTATGTCGGTGCGGGCGTCCTGGGGTCTGCCGTGGGCATGGACAAGGCGGTGATGAAGGCCCTCTTTGCCGCTCACACGCTGCCGATCGTGCCGCACCTCACCGTGCTGCGCCGCGACTGGGAGCGGGCTTCCGCCGATGTCACCGCTGCGGTCGCGCGCGACCTGCACTATCCCGTGTTCGTGAAGCCGGCCAACCTCGGGTCGAGTGTCGGCATCTCGAAAGCGACGTCGGACGCGGCCTTGGCCGACGCCATGCGCCTGGCCTTCGACTTCGACCGCAAGGTCGTGATCGAGGCCGGCGTGCCCGAGGCGCGAGAAATCGAGTGCGCAGTCCTCGGCAACGACGATCCCGAGGCGTCCGTGCCTGGGGAGATCATCGTCACCCACGCCGACGGCTTCTACTCCTACGCGGCCAAGTACCTCGATCCGAACGGCGCGTCGTGGCAGATTCCGGCCGACATCGCCCCCGAGACCGCGGCGCTCGTCCGGCGCCTGAGCGTCGAGGCGTTCAAGGCGCTCGAGCTCGCCGGAATGGCGCGGGTGGACTTCTTCGTGAGCCGCGAGAACGGCACCGTGTTCCTCAACGAGGTGAACACGATTCCCGGATTCACCACCATCTCGATGTACCCGAAGATGTGGGAAGCGACCGGGCTCCCGTATCCAGCGCTCCTCGACCGCCTGATTGCGCTTGCGGTGGAGCGCCACGCCGAGAAACAGCGGCTCCGCACGAGCGTTACATGAGGGGAGCAGCGGCAGCCCGGCGCGCGCGCCGCTGCTGCCTGGCCGCGGCGGTTCTGGCCGTCATCGCGGCTGCCGGCCACGCGCCGGCGTCGGCCCAGAGCCGCGCCGCCGAAACCGGCCTCACCAATGCGCCAGCGCTGGCACGCGCCTACGACGCCATCTTCGACGCCGACTTCGCCAGCAGGGCCGCAGCGCGGCTTGACGACGCCTGTGGGCGCGGCTGGGCAACGCGCGGCACCATCCGCGCCGGCGAGGCCTCGCCCCACGCGTGCCGCGTGCTCGACCTCGTGTCGCGCTGGTGGCAGTTGCAGGCCGACACACTCGACCGGACCCACGATGCCGAGTTCGCCGCCCGCGCCGACCAGGTCGTCGCCGGCGCAGAAACCTGGACCGTGCAGGAACCCACCCGCGCCGAAGCGTGGTTCTACCTCGGGGCGGCTTACGGTGTGCGCGTGCAGTGGCGGGTACTCCGCGGCGAACGGCTCGCCGCCGCCCGCGACGGCAAACGCATCAAGGCCGCGCTGGAGCGCGCCCTGACGCTCGATCGCGACCTCCACGACGCCTACTTCGGCATCGGCCTGTATCACTACTACGCCGACGTGGCGCCGGTGGCGGCCAAGATGCTGCGCTGGATGCTGCTGCTGCCGGGAGGTGACAGGCAGGCCGGATTGCGTGAAATGCAGCGGGCGCGCAGCGGCGGGCGGGTCCTGCGGAGCGAGGCGGACTACCAGCTGCACGCCGTCTACCTGTGGTACGAGAAGCAGCCGGAGCAGGCACTGGCGCTGCTGCGGGGCCTGCACGAACGCCATCCCCACAATCCCCTCTTCCTCGAAGCGGCCGCCGACGTCGAGGACGTCCATCTCTCCGACTACGCTGCGAGCCTGCGCACGTGGACGGCACTCTTCGACGACGCTCGCGCCCGCCGCGTGGCGTGGCCGGAGCTGACCGAGGTACGCGCGCGGCTCGGGATGGCGCGGCAGCTCGATCGGCTGTCGGAAACCGACGTGGCGATCGATCACCTGCACAGCGTCCTGGCGGCGGCACCCGCGGCGCCGATCGGCGCGCTGGCCGACGCACAGCTCCAGCTGGGCGAGGCCCTCGACCGCATGGGAGCGCACGACGAGGCACGGGCCGCCTACGACGCCGCCGTGGCCGCCGCACCCGCCGGCGATCCGCTCGAGACAGCCGCGCGGGCTCGAACCGCGCGGCAGCGGACGCTGGATCGCACGACCGCTCAGGCCTACCGGCTGTCTCTCGAGGGCTGGCGGGCGCTCGAGCGCAGCGACCTGGCCGCGGCGGGCCAGGCGCTCGACCGCTCGCTCGCGTTGCGGCCGGGCGATCAGCTGACCCGCTACCGCAGGGCCCGGCTGCTGCTCGCGCAGCGCAGCGAGCGCGCCGCCATCGACGCGCTCGAGGCCGTGATTGCCGCGCCGGACACGCCGTCGCACGTGTACGCGGCCGCATGCCTCGATGCGGCGCAGGCGTACGAGCGCCAGGGATCGACGGCGCGCGCCATCGAGCTCTACGAGCTCACGGTCGCGGCGTTCGGTGTCGATCCGCGCGCGCGGACCACCGCGCAGCGCGCGCTCGCACGGCTCACGAAGCCGGTGTAATCACGCGTGGGCTCACGCGGCGCGAGGAGTACGAGCACCACCGCTGCAGAACCTGCGCGATGGATCCGAAACTTGACATCGAGGGTGAGATTGGACGTGGCTCGATGCTGCGTTTTTTGACAAGCCGCTCGATTTTGTGCTTGACACAGCCAGAATCTCACCCGTAATCTACATCTGGTATGAGGGTGGATGGCTCAGCCCACCAATTGTGACGGCCGAGCGGTCGTCGGAGGCTGGGTCGCTAACTCCTAAGGAGAAGACAATGGCGAAGAAAGCTGCCAAGGGCGCAAAGAAGAAGGCCGCAAAGAAGCGGTAATTCTTCTGAAGGCTTTATGGGGTGCTTGTTGAAGCACCCCATTTTTTTGGCCTTCTAAAAGGGGCGCGTGTTGACGCGCCCCTTTTGCTTGTACGCCGGCGCCTCTGTGGCCGCGGGTCGCTTGTCGTGGCCGCGGGTCTTCAGACCCGCCTCGTCGAACCACGACTCCCGCCGTGCGCACGGGTGTTTGCCTGCGCCGGCCCGTCCTCGACGTGGAGTTTGCTCAGACGTACAAGCAGGCCGGCTCCGGCGAAACACCCGCGCACACGTCGGTCGCTGGTCAGACGTCGCCGTACATCGCCACGGTGGAGCAAAACGGGAGGCGTGGGGTTTTCGCGAGCCGCGTTCGAGCCGCGCCGATCGCTGAACATGAACCCGCGAGAAGCCTTAGGACCAGCGGGGTATGAGCGACGCGCGAGCGACGCGATTCCCGCGGCCAGCGGACGGCACGGCATCGCAGCGGGTTCCGGCACGGTCGAGAAGCGGCTCGCGAAAACGCCCACGCCTTCCTGCCACGCCGTGGCCGCCGGCGGGCAGATCTGAAGACCTGCCCCTACGAAGGGCTGCTCTGCCCTCTATTCGGGAATGACGCCGTCGCGAATCCGCACGCGCCGTATCACGTCCCACGGCAGCAGGCGGTCCACGACCTCCATCCCTGCCACCACGTGGCCAAAGACGGTGTAGCGCGCATCGAGGTGCGGCGCCGGCGAGTGGGTGATGAAGAACTGGCTGCCGCCGGTGTCGCGCCAGTCGAGCGCCATGCCGACGGTGCCGCGCAGATAGGGCCGCTGGTTCAACTCGTCACGGATCGAGTAGCCAGGCCCCCCTTCCCCATCGCCGCGCGGGTCGCCGCCCTGGGCCACGAAGTCGGGCACGATGCGGTGGAACGCCACGCCGTTGAAGAAGCCCTTGCGCGCGAGGTTCACGAAGTTGCGCGACGTCAGCGGCGCATCGAGCACGGCGAGTTCGATCTCGATGACGCCCTTGTCGGTCTCGATCAAGGCGTGCGCCGAGTATGGCGGCGCCACCAGGGCCGCCCACGCCGGGGTGTCGACGGGCTCGCCCGGGGTGGCCGGGCGCATGGCGGCGGCCACGCCTTCCGTGACGTTCTGCTCCTTCAGCAGATCGGCCGCGCGCACCCGCAGGGCCCACTCCTTGTCCTTGAGGGCCTCGTCGAGCAGCGGCCGCGTGCCCGCCGGGTCGAGCTGCGCCAACGCGACCAGCAGCGCCGCACGGGCCACGTAGGTCGGGTCGGCGCCAGCCGCGACGTAGGCTGCACGGAGATCCGGAACGGCGCTGGTGGCCTTCAGCTGCGCGAGCGCCTGCGCCGCCGCGGCCCGGGCCATGAAGTCGGCCGACGTGAGACGGGCCCGAATCAGGTCGGCCGCGCCCGGCGCCTTCGACGCGGCAATCGCGGTGAGCACGGCCGGCACCACGCGCACGTCGGTGTCGTTGACCATGCCGGCGAGCCGGGCGAAACCCTGCCCGTCGGCCAGCGCGCCGAGCGCGCCGGCCTGCGCCACGCGCACGGTCCAGTCGGGATCGGCATCGAGGCCCGAGAGCGTGGCCGTGAAGGTGTCCGGATCGACCCGCGCCAGGGCACGCATGGCGGCGCCGCGCACCGCCGGCGCGGCATCCGCCACCAGCTCCACGAGAATCTCCGACGTCCGGACGTCGGCCAGCGCGGCCAGTGCGGTCATCGCCTCGAGCCGGATGGCCGGGTCGCTGCGGGTGTCGCCCACGACACGCGTGACGAGCGGCAGCGACGCTCGATCGCCGAGGGCCGCGAGGGCGCGAATCGCCTGGATCATCAGCGCGGCGTCGCGGGGCTGCTCCACGAGGTCTCGAATCGCCGGCGCCGACTGCGTGGCTTTGGCCGCGGCCAGACCGCGGATGGCGAATGAGGCCGTGTAGCGCCCTGGAGTGGAGAGCAAGGTGGCCAGCGCCGGAGCCGCCCGCGGATCACCCGCGCGCTGCAGCGCAAATGCGACAGGCCACCACCGCGACAGCGGCTGGCCGTCGGAGCCGACGACGGCCACAGCTATCGGCTCGTACGCCGCCAGTCGTGCCAGGGCGAAGAGGCCGAGCCGCACGGCCTCGACCGGCGGCGCAAGCGGCGACGTGAGATCGTCGGGCTGCACGCCCGCCAGAACACCTGCCGCCACGTGGCGGCGCACCATCTCGCCAATGGCGGGCGCGTCGGCCTTGTCGCCGATCAGGCCCAGCGCTTCGGCGGCGCGGCTCTGCAACACGGCGTCGGAGTTCGCGAGGGCCTCGAGCAGGGCCGGCCGTGCCGCGGGCGACCCGATCAGGCCGAGCGCGAACGAAGCCATCTGCCGCACTTCGGGCTCTTCGTCGCCCAGCAGCCTGGTGAGCGGCTCCACGGCATCAGGAAGACCGACACGGCCGAGTGCGAGCGCAGCGCGGCGCCGCACCCGGGCCTCGGGGTCGTCGAGGAGCACAAGCAGATCGGAGGGCGGTGGCGGCGCGACCAGGGCCGGCAGCGTGGCGGTGGCCGGCCTGATGATGACCGGCGCTGGCGTGTTCGGGTCCCGAAGCAGCCTCTGGTCTTCGAGACGCACAATCCAGGCGAGCTTCTGTTCCCAGGACACCCTGGGGACCCTGGGGGCTCCGGGGGCCACGGGCACCGTCTCGGGCGCCTTCGGCGCGCAACCCGCGGCGAGAAGAGGAAGGGCGAGACAGAGCGCTCGCGCGACGTTACGAAGCAAGGGCGACGTCCGCCTCCCTGAGAAGCGAAGTCGCGCGGCGCGCGCCTTCGGGGCCGTGGGCATCAATAAGAGGAGGGAGCGGCGAACGGCTTCGGATGATAGCATGCGGCCTACAGCTCACTTTGGAGCCCGTCCACTCCCTCCCATTCCGGTCGATTGCGATCGAGGGGCCAATCGGCGTCGGCAAGACCGCGCTGGCCGAGCGCCTCGCCACGCGGCTCGATGCGGCGACGGTGCTCGAGGAAACCGAGAACCCGTTCCTCGCCGACTTCTACGCCGGCCGTCCCGGCGCGGCATTGCAGTCGCAGCTTTTCTACTTGCTGAACCGCCACCGCCAGCAGCTCTCGCTGCGGCAGTCGAACCTGTTTGCGCAGACCACGATCTGCGACTACCTGTTCGACAAGGACAAGATCTTCGCGTATCTCAACCTCGACGACAACGAGCTCTTCATCTACCAGCGGCTCTACGACCTGCTGGCGGCCGACGTCCCGGCACCGGATCTCGTCGTCTACCTGCAGGCACCAACCGAGGTGCTCGAGCGCCGCATGCGCCGCGACCGCACTCCGGATCCGAACGACGAGCCGCGCGTGCCGGACCCGGCGCCCGATTACGTGAAGGAGCTCAACGAGGCCTACCAGCACTTCTTCTTCCACTACACCAGCACACCGCTCCTGGTGGTGGAGACCTCGGACGTCGATCTCGCCAGCGACCACGCCCTCGACGAGCTGCTGCGCCAGATGGCCACGATGAGCCACGGCACCAGGTACTACGTTCCGCGGCCCTAAGGCCTTTTTTTCGTAGAGGCGGTCTTTTGGACCCGCCATTCCGGGACCCACCTGCCCTACCTGCCCCACCCGCCTTACCCGCCCTTTGGCGTGCTACAGTCCGTTTGATGGCGTGGTTCAAGAAGGCCCGCAAGCCGATCGCCTCGGTGACGGCCGAAAAACCGAGCCGGGTGCCGGAAGGGCTGTGGGTGAAATGCCCCGACTGCGGTAACCCCGTCTACAAGAAGGATCTCGAGGGCAACCTGAATGTCTGCCCCAAGTGCGCCCACCACTTCCGTCTGAACTCCGCCGAACGCCTGGCCGCCCTCTTCGATGGCGGTAAATACGCCGAGCACTTCCGCGACCTCCGCTCCACCGACCCGCTGCAGTTCACCGACACCAAGCCTTATCGCGAGCGGCTTCAGAAGACGATCGAGGCGACGGGGATGAACGACTCCGTGGTCGTGGCCACGGGACGGCTCGACGGGCTCGACGTGGTGGTAGCAGCCATGGAGTACAGCTTCATCGGCGGCAGCATGGGGGTGGTGGCGGGCGAGAAGCTGACGCGCGCGGTGGAGATGGCGCTCGAGCGCCGGCAGCCGGTCATCATCGTTTCGTGCTCCGGCGGCGCGCGCATGATGGAAGGCGCGCTGTCGCTCATGCAGATGGCGAAGGTGTCGGCCGCACTGGCGCGGCTCGATCGTGCCCGCCTCCCCTATATCTCCATCCTCACCGACCCGACGACCGGCGGCGTTACCGCGAGCTTCGCCATGCTCGGCGACCTCAACATCGCCGAGCCAAAGGCCTTGATCGGCTTCGCCGGTCCCCGCGTCATCGAACAGACCATCCGGCAGAAGCTGCCTGACGGGTTCCAGCGCAGCGAGTTCCTGGTCGAGCACGGCATGCTCGACCTCGTGGTGGACCGCCGGGACATGAAGGCGGTAGTCGCGCGTGCGCTGCGCTTCATGGGAGCAGAGCTGGCGCCGACCCCGGTGCCGGAGCAGACCGGCGTTGCCGTGGCGGCTCCCACGCGCTGACCATTCATTGCTCGACCGGCTTTCCTCGCTCGAAACCTTCGGCATCAAGCTGGGGCTGGAGAATATCTCGCGCCTCTGTGAGGCGCTCGGCCATCCCGAGCGCAGCTTCACCACGCTGCACGTCGCCGGGACCAACGGGAAGGGCTCCGTCACCGCGATGGTGCACGCGGCGCTGGGCGCAGCCGGCTTGCGGACCGCGCGTTACACCTCACCGCACCTGGCCGACATCACCGAACGGTTCGTCATCGGGGAGGCGGCCGTGGACACGGCCACCTTCAATGCCGTCGCGCACCAGGTCCTCGACCTCTCCGATCGGCTGGTTGCCGACAACGTGCTCCGCGTCCTGCCGACGTTCTTCGAGGCCACGACCGCCATCGCCTTCGAGCTCTTCCGCCGTGCCGGCACCGAGGTGGCGGTCATCGAGGTCGGCCTGGGCGGCCGCTTCGACGCGACCAACGTCATTACTCCCGTGGCGGGCGCCATCACCACCATCGGCTTCGATCACCAGCAGCACCTCGGCACGACGCTGGCCGAAATCGCCTTCGAGAAAGCCGGCATCATCAAGGCCGGCATGACGGTCGTCGCCGGCGCCCTCCCGCCGAGCGCCATCGAGGTGGTCCGCCGCGTGGCGGCCGAGCGTGGCGCGACGCTGGTGGAGACGGCGCACGACTCGCGCGTGCAGGCCGAAACCCTCGACGGCGCCGCCAGGGTCACGATCCAGACGCCGCGGGCCCGCTACGGCCCTCTCACGCTGGCGCTGCGAGGCGACCACCAGATCGGCAACGCCGTCGTGGCGGCCCGGCTCCTCGAGGCGGCCGCGGGCGGCGGCGTGCCGGTGACGGCGGCGCACATCGAGGCCGGGCTGGTCTCAGCCGTCTGGCCGGCCCGGCTCGAGTACCTGCCGCTGGACAACCAGCGTCGCATCCTGCTCGACTCAGCACACAACGCCGAGGGCGCCGTGGCATTGGCCGCGCATCTGCGGCGGTGGCATCCCGAAGGCCCGCCGCTCGTCGTCGGCATCATGCGCGACAAGGACGTGCACGAGATCCTCGCGCCGCTGCTGCCGCTCACCTCGCGAGTCATCGCCACGTCGGCGTCAACACCGCGGGCGCTGCCAGCCGAGGAACTGGCGGCGCGGGTTCGCGCCGCCGCCGAGCGTCTGGGTCTCGCCGGCCGCCTCACCGTGGAGGTCGACGACGACCCCCTGCGTGCCGTCGACCGTGCGCTGGCGTCCGCTCCATTGGTCTGCGCGGCCGGGTCGATCTTTCTCGTCGGACCGCTGCGCGAGCGCCTGCTGGCCCGCACCGCCGTGCCGGCGCCGCCGCCGGTGCGATGACGCGCGCCCGCGCCATCGTCTGCTTCGCGCTGTCGCTTGCCACTGCCTCCGGTGCGGGGGGACAGCAGCTACAGCCGCCCGCGACGCAACCGCCCGCGGTCCAGCAGCCGTCACCGGGAGCGCCAGGCCCTGAGACGGCGGCGTCCCCGAGCGCGCCGACATCCTCCGCACCGGCGAAGACTCCACTCTCCAAGCTCCTCGGCGGACGGGCCGACCGCCAGGAGGTGGTCGGCAACCGGCTGAGCATGATCGGCTCGGTCGAGCTCCAGCCGCCCAACAGCATGGTGAAGTTCTTCGCCGACCAGGTGGACATCTATTTCGACGACAACCGGCTCGAGGCGCGCGGCAACGTCGTGTTCTCGGACCCGAACGGACGCATTGCCGCCGAGCGCGTCGAGTTCGACCTCACCACCAGCACCGGCGTCTTTCACGACGCGTCGGGCATCATGGCCCTGGGCAAGCTCGCCAATCCAGCGCAGTTCGCCGGCCAGGATCCCGACATTTACTTCTACGGCGAGACCATCGAGATGCTTCCCCAGCGGAAGTACCGCATCACAAAGGGCGCCTTTACGACCTGCGTCCAGCCCACGCCGCGCTGGGAGCTCGCGAGCGGCAGCGTGGACATCACGCTCGACGACTACGCGATTGCGCGCGGCACGGTGTTTCGCGTGAAGGGGATGCCGGTGTTCTACCTCCCGGTGCTCTACTACCCGCTGCAGGAGGACGAGCGGGCCACGGGATTTCTGCTGCCGACCTACGGCACCTCCACGTATCGCGGGCAGGCGTTGAGCAACGGGTTCTTCTGGGCCATCAGCCGCAGCCGCGACATCACGTTCATGCACGACTGGTTCACGCGCTCGGGCCAGGGCGCCGGAGCCGAGTACCGCTACGTCGCCGACGCCCAGTCGTCGGGCACCGTCAAGGTGTACCGCTTCCAGCGCAAGACCACGAGCTACACCACCGGCGGCGTGACCACGGTGCTGCCCTCCGACCAGAGCGTGGAAGTGCAGGCCTCGGTCAACCACCGCCTCACGCGGCAGCTGCGGGCGCGCGCCCGCGTGGATTACTTTTCGGACCTCATCACCCAGCAGCTCTACCACCAGAATATCTATCAGACCACCCGCAGCACCCGCGTCATCGACGGCAGCGTCAGTGGGACGTTCGGCAGAGCCTCGGCGAGCGCGCAGTACCAGCGCAACGAGTACCTCAGCAGCGCCGTGTCGTCGAGCGTGTACGGCAGCACGCCCCGCGTGGCCGCGAGCATCGCGCCGGCCATGCTCTTTGGCTCGCCGGTCTACGCGTCGGCCACCAGCGAGTACGCCTTCATTCCGGACCAGCAACTGGTCAACGGCACCGTCGTGAACGACCGGTCGCTCGCCAAGTGGGACCTGGCGCCGTCGCTGCGGGTGCCGCTGTCGCGGCTCACGTATCTCTCGGCCAATACCAGCGCCCTGTACCGCTCCACGTACTATTCCCGCAGTATCGACGAGGCCGGGCGGCCGACGCCGGCGGGGCTGCTGCGCCAGTTCGTCACCGTGCGATCCGAGGTGATCGGGCCCGTGCTGACCAAGATCTGGGACACGCCCGAGAGCACCCACACCGAACGGATGAAGCACGTGATCGAGCCGACGTTTGCCGTCGACTACACCACCGAGTTCGCCAACCAGTTGAACGTGCCCAAGACCAACGACGCTGGGGATTACGTCGTGGGCGGCGCCGCGCGGGTGACCTACGGCGTGACCAACCGCTTGTTCTACCGCGGCCGGCCGACGGAAGAGGCCAAAGGGCAGACGCGTGAGTTCGTCACCGTGGGAGTGCAGCAGACCTACTACACCAACCCCCAGTCGAGCCTTTATGATACGAGCTACGTGAGCTACTCCGGCCGGCCGACGGCAGTGGCGCTGTCGCCGATCGCCGTCACCGCCCGGGTTTCGCCGACGCTGGCGTTCGACGCCAACGCGCGCGTCGAGTACGACGTCAACGGATACGGCATGCAGAGCTTTTCGACCGGCGGCACGATCAGCGCACCGCGCGTCTCGGGCAATCTCACGTTCAGCCGCACGAAATCGGCGTCGGCCTTTCAGACCAACAGTTTCCTGACCGGCTCGACGGGTGCCCGCACGCGCGACGGGCACATCACGGGCCAGTACATCCTCAGCTGGGACGTGGCCCGGGGCTACCTCGTCAACCAGTCCGTGGGCGCGTCCTACATGGGGCAGTGCTGCGGCGTCCGGGTGGAGTTCCAGAAATTCAACTACCAGCCGGGGTCGTTCGCGCTGCCGGCCGACCGGCGGTTCAACATCACGTTCGTGCTCGCCGGGCTCGGAAGCGTCTCCAATTTCTTCGGCGCCTTCGGTGGCGTACAGTAGCTGACATGCGCGGACTGATTCTGAGCGGCGGTCAGCGCGAGTTCTTCATCGCCACGCAGCACCCCACACTGGACACACGGCCCTACGATTGGACGCACAAAGATGGTTGAGGTACTCGTCACCGGCGGCGCCGGGTTCATCGGCAGCAATTTCGTCCGCTACGCGCTGCGCACGCATCCCGACTGGCGCGTGACCACGCTCGACAAGCTCACCTACGCCGGGCGTCGGGAAAACCTGCACGACGTGATGGACGATCCGCGGCACGAGTTCGTGCACGGCGACATCGCCGATGCGCCCGTGTCGGGGCCGCTGGTCGAGCGATCGGCCGTGGTGGTGCACTTCGCGGCCGAGACGCACGTCGACCGCTCGCTGCTGTCGGCCGCCGACTTCATCCGCACTGACGTCGAAGGCACCTGGGTCCTGCTCGAAGCCGCGCGACGCGCCAAGGGCCTGCGGCGCTTCATCCAGATTTCCACCGACGAGGTCTACGGTTCGGTGCCCGTGGGTGCGAGCGTCGAGACCGACGAACTGAAGCCGCGCAACCCCTACGCGGCGAGCAAGACGGGGGCCGACCGCCTGGCCTACAGCTACTTCGCCACCTACGAGCTGCCGATCGTCATCACCCGCGCCTCCAACAACTACGGGCCCTATCAGTTCCCGGAGAAGGTGATTCCGCTCTTCGCCACCAACGCCATCGACGACCTTCAAGTGCCGCTGTACGGCGACGGCCGCAACGTCCGCGACTGGCTGCACGTGGACGACCACTGCCGGGCGGTGAATCTCCTCATCGAGCACGGCGTCAACGGCGAGGTCTACAACGTCGGCGGTGGCAACGACATCATGAACGTCGAGCTCACCCACCGCATTCTCGACGGACTGAGCAAGCCGCGCACCCTCATCAAGCCGGTGGCCGATCGGCCCGGACACGACCGTCGGTACTGCCTCGACACCGCCAAGCTGCGTGCCGCGGGCTGGGCGCCGCAGGTGCCGTTCCAGCAGGGCCTGCAGCACACTGTCGAGTGGTATCGCGACAACGCGTGGTGGTGGCGGCCGATCAAGGAACAGGACGCGGCGTACAAGGCGTACTACCAGACGCAGTACGGCGCCCGGCGGTAGGCCTGTGACCGCTGAGGCGGGCCTGACGACCCGCGACCACCATGGGCCGGTCCTGGTGACTGGTGCCGCGGGCTTTGCGGGCAGCCATCTCGTCGAAGTGCTCAGCGACACACCCGACCTCGTCTGCTGGTCGCGCGAAGCCCCGGCGCCCGATCTCGTGCCCTCGGCGCGGTGGCAAGAGATCGACCTCCTCGATCGCGAGCGGGTGCGCGATGCCGTGGCGGCACTCCGGCCGGCGCAGGTGTATCACCTCGCTGGCGTGCCGCACGTCGGCTCCTCGTGGGACGCCACCACCCCGACGCTCGCCGGCAACGTGCTGGCCACCCACTACCTTTTTGACGCGATGCGACGGGCCGGCGTGCGGGCGCGTGTGCTCGTCACCGCATCCGCCACGGTGTACGCGCCGTCGGACCAGCCCCTTGCCGAGGACGGTCCGATTGCCCCGGGGAGCCCGTACGGGCTCAGCAAGCTCGCGCAGGAGATGCGGAGCCTGCGTGGCATCGCCGAAGACGGCCTGGACGTGATCGTGGTCCGCGCGTTCAACCATACCGGGCCGCGCCAGACCCCGGCGTTTGCCGCGCCGAGCTTCGCGCGCCAGATCGCGTTGATGGAACGCGGCGCGCTGCCGCCGGTGCTCAGAGCCGGCAACCTCGCGCCACGCCGCGACCTGTCCGATGTGCGCGACGTGGTGCGCGCGTACGTCGCACTGATGGAGCGCGGCGCCAGCGGCCGCGTCTACAACGTCGCGTCGGGGGTGGGCCGCCCGATTGGCGACATCCTCGACGCGCTCATCTCGCGCGCGCGTGTGGCTGTGACCGTCGAAACCGACCTGTCGCTGCTGCGGCCCCACGATACCGCCGCGCTCGTCGGCGACTGCCGCCGGCTGCAGCGCGACACCGGCTGGAGCCCGCAGATCCCGTTCGAAAAGATGCTGGACGATCTGCTGGAGTACTGGAGGCTCAGGGCTCAGGGCCCGAATGACTCAGGGCTTAGGGCTTAGGGCTTATGCAAGAACTCTTGCAGGCGTACTCTCTCTCTGGCGACAGACGCTCCAGGCCTTGAGCCTTAAGCCTTGAGCCCTCCACTATCTCCTGGGCAACAGCTCATCCCGCTGCGCGGTGTTGTAGAGCATCGTGGCCACGACCACGGCGGCCTGCCGCAAGTCCTCCGCGATCAGGTGGTCGGCGGTGTCACTGCTGGTGTGCATCGTGCGCGTCGTGTAATCGAGCGGGTCCTGCAGGAAGAGCGGCGTCGGGATGCCGGCCTCTGCGAACGGCAGGCAGTCGCTGGCGCAGCCGCCGCGCGGGCTTACGAGCGTCACGCCGAGATCCATCAACGGGGCGATCCAGCGCTCGAAGATGGGCGCGAGTGCCAGGTTGCCGGCGAGCCGCACGTCCCGGATCTTGCCGCCGCCTTGATCGAGGTTGTAGAGCGCCGACAGGCGCGCGTGCCCGGGCTTCGGCACCACTGGACCGGTCAGGCGGCGCATGCCTTCGGGCATCAGCCGCTGCTCGGGGGTGTCCGCCCGTGGGAGCGCGGCGATCTCGCGGTTCACATAGGCCAGCGACCCGAGCAGGCCCTGCTCTTCCCCGGTCCACAGCGCCAGTTGGATGGTGCGCCGCGGACGCGCGCCGAGCGTAGACAGAATGCGCATCGCCTCCATCGCGATGACCACGCCGGCGCCGTCGTCGGTGGCCCCGGTACCGGCGGCCCAGCTGTCGAGATGGGCGCTGACCATGACGGTTTCGCGGCCGCGCACGGGGTCGGCGCCTGGTATCTCGCCGAACAGGTTGAATCCCTCCACGCGATCGCCGGTGAACTCGACGTCCACGTGCAGCGTGACCTGGACGCGCACCTTGCGCTCGAGCAGTCGCGAGATGCGGCCGAACGCCTCCACCGAGACGATGGCCATCGGCACGCGCGTGGCATGGTCCTTCTGGTACGCGAGCATGCCGAGCGAGTAGTTCCAGTCCGAGGCCACGACACCGCCGCTGAGGCCGCCGCGCGCGTTGTTGCCGGTCGGAGCGAGGACCGCCCGGACGCCTTCGTCCGCGAAGAAGCGGTCCACGCGTTCGGAGAACGCGGCGTTGGCAAACGCGGCCTCGACCGCCTTCCCGTCATCGGCAGGCGTGGGCGCGGGCCGCGCGAACTCGGCGAGCTGCGCGTCGGTGAAGCGCTCGAAGAGCGGCTTGTCCACCGGCACCACCACGGCAGGCTCGGCGCCCGTCCGAGCAGCACAATCTTTCCCCCCAGCGTGCCACGGAGCGCCGCGAACCCGTTCTCGTCGTTGAAGCCCCGAACGTAGGCCACCTCGCCCGTGAGCGGACCGGGCGTCCCGGGGGACCAGGGCGCCGCGACGGCGACGAGATTCGCGACGTCGGGCTCGACGATCGTCACCCACACGTTGCGCTGGCGCCAGCCCATCCCGAACTCGCCCCAGCGATCGCGCCTGACGTTCTCGAGCCCGGTCTCCCGCAGTCGATCGCCCGCCCACGCGAGCGCACGATCGAGGTTGGGCGACCCCGAGAGCCGCGGGCCGATGCGGTCCATCAGCTCGAACGCGTAGTCCATGATGCGCGACCGCGCGAGGCCTTCGTCGCGAATGCGGGCGTAGATCGCTGCGTCGGGCTCGTCGCTTGCCCCCTGCGCCAACGCGACGCCGGTCATGGTCACCACGACGAGCGCCAGCCCTGCGAGGTGTTTGGTCACGCGCATGCTCCCCTTCGCGAACCGTGTCAGGAGAGAAACGGTCCCCAGGTGCCATCCGTACGCAACACTTCGTTGGGCCGGAAGCGGGCCTTGTATTCCACCGACTGGCACCCCTCCACGTAGTACCCGAGATACACCCAGGGGAGGCCGCGCCGGCGCGCGGCGTCGATGATCGCCAGCACGTTGAAGGTGCCGAGCGAGCGGTGGCGTTCGTCGGGATCGTAGAAGAAGTAGATCGCCGAGAGCCCGTCCGGAAGCGCGTCCACGTATCCCACGGCGGCCAGGCGTCCGTCCACGAAGTAGCGCCATTCCTCGGTCGGAAGGGGGTTGGCGGCAAAGGCATCCATGCCGTCGGCCTCCGGCGCGGGCCAGCCCTTCGCGGCCTGCTGGTAGCGGTGGAAGCGTTCGTAGAGACGGCGCGCGTCGGGCCTGGAGGACGGCATCCCCACGTCGATGACGACGGCGCCGGCGGCATTCAGATTCCACACCCGCCGCTGCGTGCGGCGCGGCCGGAACGCCGCCACCGGCACCCGCAACGACTGACACATCCGGCACGACGGACACGCGGGCCGGAACAGCAGATGGCCGAACCGCCTCCACCCGCCCTGCAACTTTTCGAGATATTCGCCCGGCGTGATCCGCTCGACGTGCTCGTACTCGAGGCGTGCGGTCTGGTCCGGCAGGTATTCACACCGGGCCGCAGGAGCGAAGAATCGCAGTCTCGACGCCACGCCCACGATTGTGCCCTGAAGGCTGCCGGCGCTATGATGGCGAAGAAATAGCGTAACTACGAGAATTTCCTATGGAAGAGCCGCTCCTCTTCGATCTCGGTCCTCCCACCACGCGCCGCGTCGCCGACCTGGTGAAGGAGGGCGGCGTGGCGGCGCTCACCGCGGCCGACCGGCGCGCCGATGCCGCCACCTACCAGGAAGTGCGCTGCCGCTCCGCGCTGAATCAGGTCAAGGGGATGCGCTACTTCGAGTGGACCCTCAACCCGTATCGCGGCTGCACGCACGGCTGTCACTACTGCTACGCGCGGCGCTACCACTCGCAGTTCGAGCTCGGCGCCGGCGACGAGTTCGCGTCGGTCATCCTGGTCAAGACCAACTTCGTCGAGGTGCTGCGCAAGGAACTGGCGCGGCCGTCGTGGACGCGGGAGGTCATCGGCTTGGGCACGGCCACCGACGTCTACCAGCCCATCGAAGGCCACTACAAACTCACACGGCGGACACTCGAGGCGTTGCTCGACGCGCGCACGCCGGTGGGCGTCATCACCAAGGGACCGATGATCGTGCGCGACAAGGGCCTGCTCGCGAAGCTGTCGGCCATCGAGGGATCGAGCGTGGTGGTGAGCGTCCCGTGCAGCGACGACGACGTGACCGCGCGGCTCGAACCCGGTACCGCGCCGCCGCGTCAGCGGCTGCGGGCCGTCCGCGAGCTGCTCGACGCAGGTGTCAACGCGGGCGTGCTGATGAGCCCGATCGTGCCGGGCATCTCGTCGAAACCGGCGCTCATCGAGCGGACAATCGCCGATGCGACGGCCGCGGGCGTCCCGGTCGTGGGCTCGAACGTGATGCACCTGCAGGGCGGCACGCGCGACCACTTCACGGCGTGGCTGGCGCGCGAATTCCCGCAGCTGGTGGCCGGCTACGGCGAACTGTACAAGCGCGACTACGCGCCGGCGTCGTACTGCCACGAGGTCAAGAAGGTCGTGTCGGCCTTGCGTACAAAGCACGAGCCGGGCTTCCGCGATATCCGGACAGCCCGGCCCGGCCGTTCTGGCGCGACTCGCTAGTGTCTCGCCAACGCGAGGGACCTAGGCGGAGCGCTGCGCGAGCTCCGTGGCGTCTGGGCCGACGACGATGGTGCCGCCCTCTACCGCCGCGCGGAAGCTCGACGCCTCCTTCCACTGCTGGCTCAAGGGCAGCTTGATCCGCTCGTCGATCACGCGCTTCAGGAAGCGCGCGCCGTTGGCCATGCTGTGCCCTTCCGCGACCAGCGCATCGATCACTTCCGGCTCCACCGTCAGGCATTTCTCCGAGCGGCAGAGGGTCCGGGAGAGCTCGTCGAGATACTTCTCGGCGATCGCGCGTACCTGATCCCGCGTCAGCGGCTCGAACACCACCACCTGATCGATGCGGTTGCGGAACTCGGGGCTGAAACGCCGCTCCAGCTCGCGATGAACCTCGCTCTGCACCTGCGACATCGCCACCTGGCCGGATCGGAAGCCGAGACTGTTCTTCAACTTGCTGAAATGCTCCGAGCCGGCGTTGGACGTCATGATGACGATCGCATCCGACAGGTAGACGCGCTTGCCACGGCCGTCCGTCAGCCAGCCCTCGTCGAAGGCCTGCAGGAACAGGTTGAGCAGCACCGGGCTCGCCTTCTCGACCTCGTCGAGCAACACGACCGAGCACGGATTGTCACGCAGCTGGTTGGTGAGGATGCCGCCGCGCTCGCTGCCGACGATGCCACGCGGCATGCCAATCAGCTTGTCCACCGACAGCCCGCCGTCCTGGTACTCGGACATGTCGATACGGATCATCTTCTTGTCGTCGCCGAACAGGAACTCGGCGACCGCCTTGGCGAGCTCGGTCTTGCCGACGCCGGTGGGGCCGAGGAACAGCAGCACGCCGTCGGGACGGTCGAAGCCATCCTTCAGCGGACCCTTGTTCAGCACCAGCCGCCGCGCCACGGCTTCGACGGCCTTTTCCTGACCGATGACGCGCTTGCCCAGACGCGCCTCGATGCCCTTGAGGCGATCGGCGACATCACGGAACACCATGTCCGTGGGAATGCCGGTCGCGTGCGCCACGACCTCGACCACGTCGGAGGCGGTCACTTCCCACCGCTTGTCGATCTCGGTGCGCACCGAGGCGGTGTCGAGCCAGCCAATCACCTTGTCGGGCAGCCGCAGGTGCCGCTCGTAGCGCGGCGACAGGGCCAGCGCGGCCTCCACGGCCTCGTCGAGCATCCGAACGGAGTAGAGACGCTCGAGCCGCGGTCGCAGGTTCGACAGAATGCGGCGCGTCTCCTCGATCGACGGCTCGGGTATGTTCACCACCCGGAAGCGGCGCGCCAGCGCCTCGTCTTCCTGGATGTATTCCTTGTATTCCCCACGCGTCGTGGCGCCGATGATGCGCACTTCACCGCGCGACAGGACCGACTTGAAGATGTTGGCGGCATCGGCCGGGGCGCCGATCGCCGAGCCCGCCCCCACCATCGTGTGCGCCTCGTCCACGAACAGGATCAGGTTCGGCCGCTCCTTCACTTCGCGAATGACGTTGTGGAGGCGGTCTTCGAACATGCCGCGCAGCATCGTGCCCGCCACGATGCTGTTCATCTGCAGGTTGACGATCTGGCAGTCGCGCAGCCGGCTGGGAATCGTATCCGGCTCGAATTCGATGCGCCGCGCCAGCCCTTCGACGATGGCCGTCTTGCCAACGCCGGGCTCACCGACCAGCATGACCGAATTCGATCGCTCGCGGTGCGAGAGGATCTCGAGCACCTGCTGAATTTCGGCGTCGCGGCCGAAGACCGGGGGAATCCGATCCTGGCGCGCGAGCAGATTGAGGTTGGTCGCGAAGTTGCGGAGGAACGGCGGCAGCTCGAACCGCTTGCGGAACTGCTCTTCGCGGAGCTCGTGGTCGCGCATGCGCGTGGCGATGCGCGAGACCAGGGCGTCGGGCTCGACGCCGTGCCGACGGATGATGTTCACCGGCACCGACGACGGACCGCGACTCTCCTCGAAGAGCGCCACGAACAGGTCGGACGATTCCACCAACTGGCGGCCGGCCCGGCTGGCGTGGTGATACGCGAGCTTCAGCACGTCCTTCGCCGACGGCGACACGCGCGGCTTGCTGACGTCGCCCCCGGGCAGACTGTGCAGGTGATCCTCGAGGGCCTGGACGATCTCGTGGGGGTTCAGCGAGAGGTCGCGCATGATTTCGGAGAACGTGTCCCACTCCAATTGCGCGAACGCGAAGAAAAGGTGCTCGTTCGTGACCTCGCCGTGTTGGCGCCGCCGGGTTTCGTCGACGGCCCGGTCGACGACCCGCTGGGCGGAATCGCCTACTTTGGTTTGAGCGATGTCGAAGTCGTCCACGGCGTCGTCGCCTCCTGGACCCTTCCAGCTGAAGGGGTCTGGTCTGGTTGATAGGCAAGAGGCAGGCCAGCCCCAAGCCGCCGGATGTGCCCCCCTTTCGAGGGCAGGCTCATGAACGAGGTGCCAAATCCTGTCCCTAGGGAGGCCCCGTATAATGGGCCCAGGATGCCGTGTCGGGTGGTTGGAGCGGGGCTCGTGCTGTGGATTTGGGGCGCTGCGGCGGCTGCGCAAACGCCGCACCCCTTTCCAGGCCCGGGAGAATCCCGGCCGCAAGGGTCCCGCCCGGCGGACGCCCTTGAGGCCAGGTCGCCAAGCACCGCCAGCGCACCGACACCGGCCGCCAGACAATTGGCGCCCGCGACCGCCCAGGCGGCACCTGCCGCACCCGCCGACGCCAACGCCCCGCGCCCCGACGAAGTGGTGTTTCCGGTCTACCCGGCAGCGCAGTTCATCTCCTCGTATGATGCGGGACGCGGTCAGCGGTATCTGCTCTACGGCAGCACGGCCGCCTTCGCGGACATCGTCGCCTATTACCGCACGCAGCTCGCCGACAAGGGCGACTTCGTCTTCAAAGAACCGCCGACGCACGTCTTCGAGGTCGGGCGCTTCCGCGAGGAGACGATGGCGTTTCCGCCCGGCGTCACGGTGAAGGACTGGACCTGGGGCGGTTCACAGGGCTATCCGAATCCGAAGCTCCGGGGACAGCCCGCGCGGTATCCGACGATCATCATGATCGTGCCGCCACCACCGGCCGCGGCCCCGCCCGCGCGGAAATAGGATCCGCCCGCTCAACAGGGCCGGCCGTGAGCAGGGCGGTACGGTTTCCCCGCCCGAGACGCCGCCATGCGGCGCCAAACGAGAATGGCCACGGCCCCGAGTGCGGCCGGCACGACCGCGAACCATAGCGCGCGGGGGGCTGGCCACGAGGGAGGATCCGTGGGCAGCGGCCGGGCGTCGCCGCTCCCGAGGAGGACCACGCCGGCCCACGCGCGCGCGGGACGTCCCTCGGCGATCGCGTCGCGCTTGGCGGTACGCATCGCCGCGGCGACCGAGGCGCCGGCGCCGAGGTGGCGATAGAAGGCGCCAAAGAACCAGGCGGCGTCATCGTCGCGGATCGGCCAGCGACTCCCAATCACCGCGTGCGCCCCGGCGGCGAAGAACGCGCGGGCGAGGCTCAGCACACCCTCGCCGCTCTGCACGACGCCGCTGGCGCTCTGACACGCCGAGAGCACGATGAGGCGGCCCTGGAGATCGAGCCGCTCGATCTCGCGCGCCTGCAGCAGCCCGTCCTCTCGGGAGCCGCCGGGTGCCAGCAGCACGGCGGAGCGCTCGGGGCGGGCCGCGTCCGCCACCGCGTGGGCCGCGAAGTGCAGGATGCCGTATCCGCGCAGGTCGAGCGTCTTGACGGCGCGTTCGGAGGCGGCTGCGCCCTCGACTACGTCCACGCCGCCCCAGTAACGGGCGACCACGCGGGCCTCGCGCCGCGCGAACGGCAGCGGTCCGAGCTCGAGCCCCTGATACAACATGACGTTGCGGCGAACCGAGGCCCTCGCGGCCGCGGTAGTGATGGCAGGGTCGGCCAATGCCAGTACCCGTGTGTGAACCGGCGTGTTCGAGTCCAGCTGCCAACGCCGCCACAACGTCACCGATGGCGCCGTTGCGATCTCGTAGCGCACCGCGAGCGGCTGGCCGCCTGGCGCGCGAAGGGCGTCGAAGGTCAGCTCGTGCAGGACGCCGTCGGGTACGATCACGAGTCGCGTGACGCCCGCCGGGAGCCACCGCAGCGCCGGGCCGAGCAGCTCCTCGTAAAGGCGGGCGCTCGCCGCCGCGTCGAGTCCATCACCCCGGGCCAGCAGGCCGGTATAGACAGGCACGAGGGCGGCGAGTTCCACGCGATCCGGAAGACGGAAGATGGCGCGGTTGCGGCGCGTCAGCGCCACGAGCCACGAGCCGCCGCCGAACTGACCCTCGTAGGTGGTCCAGAGGCCGACGTGAAACGAGAGCACGGCCTGGTCGTCCGCCAGCGCCGCTTGCACCGCGTCGATCCCGGCAAAGCTGCCGGCCGCAGCCCGAGGACGGCCGCCGGCCACCGACGCCTGGCGCCGGGCTTCTCGCGCCTGCCGTTCGAGCGCATCGAGCTGCGACAGACCGCGGGTGCGTGCCTCGGGTCCGAGGGCGGGATCGAGCAGCCGCCGCTGCACCGCGGCAATCGCGTCGAACTCGGCGGCCGCGATCTGGCGCGCCGTACCAGCCGGCGACCGCGCACCGCCCAACTGCTCGAGCAAGGTGCGAGCGCGCAGCCGCTCGGTGATTGAGAACGCCAGCGCGAGGTCGCCGTCCTGCTGGCGCTGGAGGAGACGGCCCGCCAACCAGTAGTAGTCGAGTGTCCACGCCGAGAAGAGCTCGGCGCTCGATGTCGCTTCATCCTGCAGATCGCGGAGGCGCTCGATGGTATCGAGTGCGGCCAGCCCGTCGCGCACCGCCTGAGGACCGGGCGCCGTCTCCCAGCGCAGCCGCATGCGGCGGCCGGCGCTGAACGCGTCGGTGCGAGGACTGTTTGCGCGCGCGGTCGCCGCCTCCGCGCGCCGCTCCGCTGCGACCCGGCCGGCCGCATCGGCGGTGCCGGCGAGAGCGGCTTCGACCCACGCGCAGACCGCTTCGTCGTGCGGCCGCCGCAGCTTGGCCGCGAGCACGCTGCACTGTCTGGCGTGCTCGCGCGCCCGGCCCTGTGCACCGCTGTCCGCGATCAGCTCGGCCAGCTGCCGATGGGCGCGTCCAGCCAGGACGTCGCTCTGGGCCGCAGTGGCGGTTTCGAGCGCGCGCTCGGTGAGCGCGACGAGCCGCGGCAGCGCGCCCGCCGAGGGCAGCAGTGTCTCCTTCATTGTCAGCGTGTTGACGATGTTGTACTGCGCGTTGGCACGCGTCGACAGGTCGTCCTTCGTGGCGGCCAGCGCATCGAGCGCCTCGAAGGTGGCGAGTGCTTCGTCGATGCGGCCGAGACGGAACGCCACCGATCCCAGGGCGCTGAGGAGCGTCCGCTTGAGCCGGTACGGGCCGCCGGGAAACACGACGGCTTCCGCCTGCTTCATCAGGCTGTAGGCGAGGCCGAGGTCGCCGCCCGTGTCCTGCAGTTGCGTGCCTTGCGCGGTCCAGGCGCGCGCTCTCACCAGCGGGTCGCGCGAGCGGCCCGCCACGGCCACTGCCAGCTCGATCTCGTGACCAGCCTCCTCCGTACGACCGAGCGGAAAGAGCAGGTCACGAAGACTGATATGGGCCAGCACCTCGCCTTCGTCGTGACGCGCGGCGCGAAAAGTGTCGGCGGCCTGGCGATAGAGCGCCTCCGCTCGCGCCGCGTTGCGCCCGCGATACACATGGCCCAAGGTGAGCTGGAGCCATCCGTTCGCAGGCTGCTCGGCGATCAGGGCGCCGAGCACGGCAGGCGCGAGATCCCACAACCGGCCGCCGGCCGTCGCCTCATAGAAGCAGTAGGACGACTCGTAATCGGCGGGCCGCTCGACAAGGGCGCGCCGGCACGTCGCGAAGGGATCCGCCGTCCCCGCCCCGGACGACGGGGCGGGCATTGCAGCGGCGGCCAGCGTGACGAGCGCGGTCACCAGACCACGCGGCGCGCGCCGAGTGAGACTAGCCGGGATCCTTCGAGGGGATGCTGTCGTCGATGCTGCAGACCCACCGGGTCGGGTAGACGAAGTCGTCACTGCCAACCTCCACGGTGCCGACCACGACGCGGCGCGCGCCAAAGAGCCGTGGCGCATCCACCACGCGCGCGTAGGCGCGATAGCGCCCAGGCGTCGTCAGCGGCAGCGCCGTCGATTTGCCGGGGGTCAGCCGAACGTTCTGTTGCAGTACCACGCCGCCGTTCGGATTGAGGAATTGCACCAACACGGAGGCCGAGGCGCCCGAGCTGCCGTCGTCGAGGGACACCGAAAAGATCGCCTCCTCCCCCGGACGAACCGTGAACAGACCGGTACGAAGAAAGCTCGGTGTCAGCAGATCCGCGACCTGCGCGCTCGCGACGCCGACGAACACGCCAATCGCCATCAGCCCGACGCCCGCCAGCCGTAGTCGCCACATGCTCGCCATGGTCCGCTCCCCCTCACAGAGGGTTAACGTCAGCGGACCATGACGACGAACGTCGGCGACGACACCCGCGCGCCACCGGGCAGCACCGCATCCACTTGCCACAGCACCCGCGCTCCCGGCGCAAGGGCGGCGAGTCGATCAGGCTCGAGCATGAACTCAGCCGCGTTCAGGTCGCTCGCGGTGGCAATCACTCTGAGGTCTTCGGTTGTCACGCGGACGTCGTAGCGCGATCCGGCCGGCGCCGGCGTCCAGCGAAGCCGGAACATCTCCCGCGCGAGCGTCGGGTCGCGGCCCAGGAGCGAGGTGATGGTCACGCCGGGCTGCTCGCGCACCACGTCCGCGGCGCGGTCCCGCATCACGAGCCAGGAACCCCCGGCCGCCAACAGCACGGCCGCGGCCGCCGCGAGCGGCCACATCCGCCGCGACAGCGCCGCCTGGCGTGGCGCGGCGACCGCCCCGTCCTGCGACAGCCGCCACAGCTCCGAGGCCACACGCCACGCTTCCGCGAGCGCCCGGTCGGTGGCCATTCGTTCGACGAGCGCTCGCCGCTCGCCGACGTCGAGCTGTCCCGACACCGCAAGCCAGACCCGCTCCAGGTCTTCCGCCGGGCACGCGCCCGGGGCGGAGCCCGCGAGCGACTGGAACGCCTCGCGCAGCGCCTCGTCCCGCATCGGACCCTCGCTCACCGCTGCAGTCCCTTCGACCGGAGGCAGTCGCGGAGATCCGCGAGGCCTCGATAGACGAGGTTCTCGGTGCGCTTCGCGGCCCAGCCGAGCAGCCGCGCCGATTCCGGCACCGTGTGACCCTGCAGGTACAGCGTCACCGCCAACCGGCGGTCCTGGACGAGCCGAGTGAGGCAGTCCTCGACGCCTTCGCCGATCTCGCGGGACGCCGCCACCCGTTCGGGATCCGCGAGGGCCGTCGACGCCACCTCGACTGCGCCTTCCTCGAGGTCTGTCTCGCTCCGTCGACGCACGCGCCGGATCTCGTCCACGAGCGCACTGTACGCGGCTTTGTAGATGTAGGACGACGACAGCTGGGGGTTGCCCTCACCGGCAAACCGGCCTCGTTCCATGGCCTGCATCACGCGGATCGCAGCCGACTGCACGAGGTCCTCGCGATCGCTCGACAGCCACCGCGGACACAGGCGAGCCACGGCCCGAGCCAGGTCCTGACGCAGCCGCGTGTAGTCGACCGAGTCGGTTCGCGTGGGCACCACGAGGGTACGGGGTCGCGCGGCGAGTCTAGCACTGTGAGGGACTCACACCGGTTGCGGCGTTCATCAGACAGGAGCGGGCGTTCAAGACCCGCCTGACACAGTGGAGGACGACATGAGAACGCAATTACGTCGCGGCGCGCCAGCCATGCTGGCGGTGGCCTCACTCGGATTGGTAGCGCTGGTTGGAGGGCGGGTACTCGGGCAGACCGCTGCGATCGACGGCAACTTCGTCATCGAAGTGCCCGACGGCAAGGTGTGCATGGGCATGCGGGCGACCATCAGCTGTGGCGGCGGCGCGTGCAACGGCACCGCCGGCCCTGACGTGATGGTCGGCTCGGGCGTTGCCGATCAGATCCACGGCCTCGGCGGCAACGACACCATCTGTGGACTCGGCGCCAATGACACCATCTGGGGTGACGACGGCAATGACTATCTCTACGGCGGCGAGGGCGACGACACGGTCTACGGCGGCAACGGCGAGGATCACATTCACGGCAACGCCGGGCGGGACGAGCTCTGGGGCGGCGCGGGCGCCGATTCGGTGCTCGGCGGGCTCGACAACGATCGCATCTACGGCGACAGCTTCATCGACGGCGGGGCCGGCGACGGCGGCGACAGCCTCGATGGCGAACAAGGGAACGACTGGATCTTCGGCGCCGGCGGCAATGACAGCATCTCCGGCGCCGACGGCGCGGACAATATCACGGCTGGCGTGGGCAATGACTTCGTCGACGGCGGCCCTGGCGACGACCTCCTGAACGGCGGCGTCGGCGACGATCGTGTCCGCGGCGGCAGCGGCAACGACACCCTGTTCGGCCACGAGGGGCAGGACTCGCTCGACGGCGACAGCGGCAACGACACGCTCAGCGGCGACAACGGCGACGACCTGCTGTTCGGCGACACAGGCAGCGACGACCAGTGCTTCGGCAACGTCGGGTACGACCGCGAAGTGCTCTGGATGGGCGGCCCACAGACTTGCGAGACGGTCAACAGCATCGAAGGGCAGATCAATCTGCCGTAATCCAACCCGTTCGATCGCCGCCGGGGCGACAACGTCCCGGCGGCGTCGTACGAATGCGGCCGCGTCTATTTCGTCTGTAGCTCCTGTGCCCTGAGCTTCTCGAGTTCCTCGAGCTCCTTGTTGTTGGTGCAGTAGAACTCGTAGATCTCCCCGCTCCCCAGCGTCCAGCGGCGCGGGGCCGACTTCCACGGCCGCTCCAGTACCTTGGAGTCGTCCACGGTGATCTCGACGATCAGGTAGTTCATCGACGGCCGGGTGTAGCGCTCGGTGACTTTCAGCGCGTCACTGTGGAACCAGCCGTTCGGCTGAATGTAGGTGCGCTCGTCGAACCCCACCGACTCCACGACCAGCGTGTCGCCCTCCCAGCGCGCCGCGCTGTTGCCGTGGAAGAACGGCTCGGGATCTTTCGGCAGCGGACGGCCGTCGAGATGGACGACACGCCAGTTGTTGAGCACCTCGAAGAGTTGCGCCATCACGCGAGGCTTGTGGAGGATGAAGGTCGTGTAGGGGTTCTGCAGCCAGATGGCCGGCACCCCGCGCGGCAGACAGTTCACCGACGACTTCGAGAGCTCGAGCTCGGTCGGCGTCATGGCCTTGATCCTGGCGAGCGCCCACGACTGGAACGCCGGCGGCGTCTCCGGCGTGATCTTGGGATCGAACTGGCGGGTGGCGGCCGGATCCACACCGAAGCGGCCGCTCACGCCCTGGCCGGCCAGGTTCGGGAACCACTGGCCGGACAGATCCGGGTGACCATCGGCCAGCCGTGGCGCTGGACCGCCGGGCGGCAGCACGCCGATCTTGTATTGGGTGCCCTGCGCCGCCGAGACAACCATGAGGCGGGTCTGAAGACCCGCGGCCACGGGAAAGAGCCGTTCCATGAGGCGGGTCTGAAGACCCGCGGCCACAAACGCAAGTACGGCCAGTGGCAGAACGCGTCGCATGCCGGCGGCCACGATCAGTCCTGCAGCTGCCCGACCTGGCGCAGCTCTCCGTCGGAGAACTTCAGCGTGCCCGCGGCCGCGGCGTTCGGCGTGCCGTTCTTCGCCAGGCACCCGCGCACCCACACGTCCTTGCCGATGTTGTCGAGGAACACCTGCCGGTCGGTGCCGTTGCGCCGCAGGGTCACCGGCGAGTAGGCCTGGAACGACCAGTTCTCCACCTTCCCGCTCGCGTCCTTCACGTCCACGAAGAAATACGGGTGCGGGTTCTGCCAATCGAGCTTGGTGAGCGTGCCCGTGAACTCACGGCACTTCTTGCTGTCCCACTCGGCGGCAAACGAGTGGTGTGCGAATGCGGCGACGGGAACCAGTGCGGCGATCATCGCGGCAGTCAGCGTGACTTTCATCGGCAGCCTCCGTCGTGGTGGCCGGCTTGAGCCGGCCCTGGGCCGCCTGAAGGCGGCCCCCACGTCAACCTACGGTTTGACGTAGATTTCGCCCGCCTTCTTGAACTCCTCGCTCTTCTCGCGCATCCCTTCCTTGAGCGCGTCCACGCTCGTCAGGTTGTGGGCGGCGGCGTAGTCGCGCACCTGCTGCGTGAGCTCCATCGAGCAGAACTTCGGCCCGCACATCGAGCAGAAGTGCGCCACCTTGGCGCCGTCGGCCGGCAAGGTCTCGTCGTGATAGGCGCGCGCCGTCACCGGATCCATGGCGAGATTGAACTGATCCTGCCAGCGGAACTCGAACCGTGCCTTCGACAGCGCGTCGTCCCACGCCTGCGCGCGCGGGTGGCCCTTGGCGAGATCGGCGGCGTGCGCCGCGATCTTGTAGGCGATGACCCCGGCCTTCACGTCGTCGCGGTTGGGCAGCCCGAGGTGCTCCTTCGGCGTGACGTAACAGAGCATCGCCGTACCGTACCAGCCGATCATCGCCGCGCCAATCGCGGACGTGATGTGGTCGTAGCCGGGTGCGACGTCGGTCGTGAGCGGCCCGAGCGTGTAGAACGGCGCTTCGCCGCACCACTCGAGCTGCTTTTCCATGTTTTCCTTGATCAGGTGCATGGGCACGTGGCCGGGGCCCTCGTTCATCACCTGGACGTCGAACTCCCATGCGATCTTCGTCAGCTCGCCCTGCGTCTTCAGCTCGGCGAACTGCGGCTCGTCGTTGGCGTCGGCAATCGACCCGGGGCGCAGCCCGTCGCCGAGCGAGAACGACACGTCGTAGGCGCGCATGATCTCGCAGATCTCGCGGAAGCGCGTGTAGAGGAAGTTCTCCTGGTGGTGCGCCAGGCACCACTTCGCCATGATCGAGCCGCCGCGCGACACGATGCCGGTGACCCGCCGCGCGGTCAGCGGCACGTAGCGCAGCAGCACGCCCGCGTGCACGGTAAAGTAGTCCACGCCTTGCTCGCACTGCTCGATGAGCGTGTCGCGGTAGATCTCCCAGGTCAGGTCCTCGGGCCGCCCGCCGACCTGCTCCAGCGCCTGATAGATCGGCACCGTGCCGATGGGGACCGGCGAGTTGCGGACGATCCACTCGCGCGTCTCGTGGATGTTCTTGCCGGTCGAGAGGTCCATCACCGTGTCGGCGCCCCACAGCGTGGCCCACTGCAGCTTCTCGACTTCCTCGTCGATCGACGACCGCACCGCGGAGTTGCCGATGTTGGCGTTGATCTTCACCAGGAAGTTGCGGCCGATGATCATCGGCTCGAGCTCGAGGTGATTGATGTTCGAGGGGATGATCGCGCGGCCGCGCGCGATCTCCGATCGGACGAAGTCGGCCGGCAGGCCCTCGCGCGCGCTCACGAATTCCATCTCGGGCGTAATCTCGCCACGCCGCGCGTAAGAGAGCTGCGTGCCGGTGTGCCCGGCGGCGCGGCGCGCCGCGATCCACGGCGCGCGCAGCTTCGGCAGCCCGCCGCGCACGTCGTGCCCCTGCGGACCGCTCGTGTCGTAGAGCCGGACCGGCGGATTGTCGCCGGCAAGCGTCACCTCGCGCACCGGGACGCGGAGCGTGACGGGTTCGCCCTCGGACGTGAGACGCGCCGCGCGCTCGTCGAAGACCTTGAGTGAATTGGGAAATGCCGTCGCGAAATCGATCATGCGTCGTGCGAGGGCGGGAATCCGCGAGGATCGCCGCGCTCCCTCCGCCGGTGTGAACCGGGTCAGGTTCCAAGGGTGTTTCTCAATCTCGTCGCCGGTCTACGGCGAGCGGGATACCCCTGGCGGTCTTCCGGATTATATGTCCCCTCCTGCCCGGGACCAGGGCCGGCGGTGTACTTTTGAAGAAATGGCTGAAGCGCCCGCGCCCGCGACCATCGTGCTCTCCCGCACCTCCCCCGAGGACGTCGGCATTCGCGAGATTTACGTGTCGATCGACGGCCAGGAGGCTGGGGTTCTGCGCCCCGGCAACACCATCACCCGGCAGGTGGCGCCCGGTCATCACGTGGTCAAGGCGCACAACACCTTGTTCCGCCGGACGCGCGAATGCGATCTCTCGGCCGGCGAAACCGCCGAATTCCTCGCCGTCAACAAGGCCGGCGGCGGATCGATGGTCATGGCGATTCTGATGGCTGTGCTTGGAGTCGGGCCGCTCAACCTCAAGTTCGAGCGTGTCGCGCCGTGACTTTTTTTCTGCTGTAATGACTTCATGCGAAACGCGCTCCTGTTGAGTCTGTTGATGACGGCCGGCGTGATCATGATCGCCACGGGAGCCGCCGCGCAGAACGCGCCGAAGCCGGCGCAGCAGCCGGCGCCCGCGCCGAAGCCGGCGACACCGACGGCGCCGCCGACGACCGCTGCACCGAAGGCTGCGACACCAGCCCCCGCCGGACAGCCGCCGGCCACGACGGCCGCGCCCGCCCCCGTGCGCCGCGCGCCGGCAGCGGCGCCGAGCACCGCTCGAGGCGGCATGGCGATCACCGTGACGGACGCCGCGGGGTCGACGATTGCAGGCGTGACCATCGGCGCAGAAGGACCGACGCCGCGCGCCGGCGAGACCAACGGCAGCGGTCAGGTGAACTTTCCCGGTCTGCAGGGCGGCGTCTATCGCCTGCGATTCGAGGGCGACGGGGTGGTGAGCTTCGAGAAGGAAGTGTCGGTCCGAAGTGGCCAGGTGCTGGCCGTGGACGTGATGCTCAATCCCGCCAAGAAAGTGGCACCACCGCCGCCCGCACCGGCCGCCCCGCCGCCGCCGGTGGTGGCCAACGTCGGCCCCACGGGCGAGCCGCAGTTCCTCAACATTCCCAAGGTGCTCGAAGCGGACTTCGTCGGGAAGAACCCCCGGCGTGAGTCGGTGCTCGCCTGCAGCGGCACCACACGGTCGGCCATGCTGCAGGTGAACCAGCCCACGCCTGAGCGGATGTACTCGGAAGGCGACATCGTCTACTACGTCATCGGCGGCGAAGGCACGATGAAGTTGAACGGCAAGGAGACCAAGCTGGCGCTGAACGACTTCGTCTCGATCCCGCGTGGCGGCTCGCACTCGTTCGAGCGGCGCGGCGCGCGGACGCTGATCCTGTTGTCGGTGCTCGGCGGCGAGCCGTGCGACAGCGCGAAGTAGCGGCGGCTAAGGGCTAACTCACGCTGACGAGCAGTGTGGCCCGGTACTCCGACTGGGCGATCGTTCGGCCGCTGAACGGATAGGGCTGGAGCTCTACCAACTCCACGCGCACGCCGCGGTAGGTCACGGAGGCGCGTGACGAGTCTCCCGTATGGAGCTCGAGCGACGCAGACCCGCCCTCGCCGGTCGCGTGCACCGTCACAACCGCATCGCCCCCCTGAATGCACACGGCGTCGGCAGGGCACCTGGAATCGCCGGTCACGCCTTCGAACCGAAGTTTGAGGGTTCGGCCCTCGATCGAGGCCGTCTCGCCGACCGACAGCGTGAAGCGTTGATCGACCGTCACCGTTGGTCCGGTGGGCGATTCGTCGCAGGCCGTCGCCGCCAGGAGACACACGAGCAGGGTTGCAATGCGCACGACAGCTCCACAGCAGAGGCCGTGCCAAGCGCGACCTGTTGAAGGCGTTGGCGTTAGAACTCGAAATCGACCGAGAACTTGTTGTCGTCGTGGATCAGGCCATGGCCGTAGTCCACACGAAGGGAGCCGCCCCCGCCCAAGCTCAAACGGAGGCCCGTGCCCAGGTCCATGTCGTTGCGGTCCCCGGAGTACAGCCTCCGTGTCACGCGCGCTGAATCGAGGAACACGGCCACACCCAACCGGAGGTTCTGGAGCATGCCGGCCGGGCCCGCGGCCTCCTGGGGTTTGGCGCCGGGGTCAGAGGGCCTCAGCGGGAACCAATACTGCCCTTCGCCCGACCCATGAAGGATCGTGCGGCCCATCTGCTCGGTCCGGAAGAACTTGCTGTCCTCCACGAGCCCGTGCCCCCGAAGCGGCACCGGGCCCGGCCGCGCGTTGCCGCTGTCGCCGGCGAACCACGACTCGACCGGCAGGGCATCGCTGGCGACGCCGGCCCCGGCGCTGCTGACGAACACCAGCCCTTCGCGCCGGTTCGACGAGCGGTACTTGGCGATGGTCTTCGCGCTGCTGAATTGAGTTTCGCCCAGCCACGTGTCCACGTCGAGCCGAAGCGACACGCGATCGTCGAGCGACGTCACAAATGCCGTCCCGCCCAACGCCCCCCGCGTGCCGATATCCAACCAGGAATCGGCGCCGCCGCGCACCGACACCTGAAATCGCCCATGGATCCAGTCGGTCCAGGCAACGCGGCCCGTGGTGCGCTCGGACGTCTCGACGAGCGGCGTGTCGAACGGCTGGCGCTCCCAGTTGCCATTCACGCTCCACACCCCGCCCCACGGTGCCGGCGCCGACAACCTCACGCCGAAACGCGGGCGGCCTGGCCGGAAGCGGTACTGCAGGTCGAGCCGTTCACCGCCGCCGGTGATCGAGCTGATCGAGACGCGCGGGTCCTGCTGGAAAAGCGAACGGCCGATGATCTCGGCCAGGTCGGTGAACGTTGTGGGAAACAGGTGGCGTTCGTGGACCACCGCCCGCACCTCGGCGCGGCCAGCCGACACCGGGACGAATTCGAGCGCGCCGGATCGCACCGACGGCACGTCGTTGAGGCGGCGGTGCGCGCGGTCGAGCGCCCCCTTCGTGAGCAGCTCGCCGCGCTCGACGTCGATGGCGCGCTCGATGACCTCGGCGCGCGTGCGCCGCAGCCCGGTCACCTGGACGGTGTCGACGGCGGGCTCGCCAGCCTGGTTCAGCGCCGCCAAGGCGCCGGAGCGATTGTCCTGCAGGAAGCGCGCGGTCGCGAGCAGCCGCCACGCGTGCGCGTCGCCGGCATCGGCCTGCGTGGCCACGTCGGCGAGCGAGGCGGCATCGCTCCAGCGCTTCTGCAGCACGCGTAGACCAGCGAGTTCCCGATAGGCGTCACCGCCCGGGCAGGCGAGCGCGGAGGTGAGCGTCCGCTCCGCGGCGGCAAAATCGCCCGACTGCGATTGACGGACGCCTTCGGCCACCAGGCTCTCGCACGGAGAGCCGGTGGTCACCGGCCTGACGTCCGCGACCGTCACAGTCACAGGTGCGGGCGCTGCCGGTGCCGCCGGCGCGTCCGCCGCCGCGCGTGGCGTCACCAGCGCCATCCAGCGCGCGCTCGCCCGCCAGCGGGCCGCGAACTCGTCGCGCGGCATCACGCGATAGGACGATCGGGCGGGGTCGTGGAAGATGATGCCGCGTTCAGGTGCGCCGACGATGACGATGTAATGGAACGTGCCTGGACGATCTTCGATGAGCGCCAGCACGGGACGGCCGTTGCGGTTGATCTCGTCGGCCAGCCGCGCTTCGGACCCGGGCACGGCCGCGGCCGTCCAGCCGCGGGCGTCGATCTCCTGCAGGAGCGCGGTGGTGCGGATGCCGCCGGCTCGCACCTCCACGAGGTGCGCGAACGATTCGGCGTCCACGTCGCGGGCACCCCAGAAGCGCAGCACCATCGCGGCCGCCGCGCCTCCGCAGAGTAATTCGGTCTGTGAAACGAATGGAACGTCGAGGACTCTTAGTGCGGTGGCAGGCTCAGCCGCCGACGCACGCCATGGCAACGTGAGAACCACAAGACTGAGCCATAGCACACGAGCCGCGAAAGAACGGCGCGGCTCGCGTGGCTGTGACCGCCTGCCGACGGCATGAAAAGCATCTCTCGTCAATCAATGGCGACGATAAGCAAGATGACGACCAGAAGCACGATGATAATCGTCGTGGTCGAAATCGAGACCTTCGACTGACCACCGGCAAGCGCCTGCTCTACCTGCTGGGCCTGTGCCGCGGCCGCCGCCAGCTCATCGCCCTGCAGCGTCGCCACGGCCGTCGCCGCCGTGGTGAGGTCGATCCCGGCGTGACCCGCCACGGTCTTCACTTCGTCGCGACCGAGGACGCGCAGCACGGCGTCACGCCGCGCGGCGGTCTCGTCGACGTGCTGCTGAATGGCCGCGTCCAGCACGGCCTGCGAAGCCACGTGGGGAGATTGTGCGTGCACGCGCGGCGCGGCGGCGGCGAGCGTGAGCAGAATCGCGAAAACAGTAGTCGGCGTACGCATGCGAATTAGCCCTCCGGGGTGGTGATTTGTAAAAGTGCGTCTCAGCGCTTGCAGCTTGCAATCCCGCGGCCTGGTCCCCTAACGTCGACACAGTGCCCGCAGGATCGGTATCGGCTCTCCTCGCCTCGTGGCACACCAGGGCCGAGGCCCGGTATCTCGCCGACCTGCGTCCGGCTGAGGTGGCGCGAGCCCTCCGCGCACTGTCGTCCGCGTACGTCGAGCGCCGTCACGCCGTATCGAGCGGACTCGACGGTGCCGGAAAGCGCGCTGCCTTCGCGCTCTATTACGCACCGTTGCACTTCACGGCAGCGTCGCGCGTCGTGCACGAAGTGGGCGCAGCAGCGCCGGCGCCGCGCACGATCGTTGATCTCGGCTGTGGGACGGGTGCCGCGGGCGCGGCGTGGGCGCATGCGGCTGGTGGTGCGAGCGCCGTCGTCGGCATCGATCGGAACCAGTGGGCGGCGGCCGAAGCGCGCTGGACCTACCACACACTGGGACTCCGCGGCGACGCACGCGGCGGCGATGCCACGCGGCTCCCGCGGGTGCGGGCCGGCGACGCGATCGTCGCGGCGTACCTCCTCAACGAGCTCGCGCCGGAGGCGCGACGGCGGCTCGAAGACGCCCTGCTGGGGGCGGCCGCCGAGGGCGCGCGCGTGCTGGTGCTCGAGCCGATTGCGCGCGCCGTGACGCCGTGGTGGAACGAGACCGCGGCGCGGATCGTGGCGGCCGGAGGCCGCGCCGACGAATGGCAGTTCGAGACCGGGTTGCCGCCCGCGGCCGCGCTGCTCGGCAAAGCGGCGGGCCTGAACTCGCGCGAGATGAAGGTGCGGAGCCTGTATCTGGAGGGCTCCCGGCTCCCGGCTCCCGGCTTCCGGTCTTGAAAGACGCTTCCTACGCGCCGGTCACGGTGCGCACCTGCTCCAAGTGATGCCGCAGGTGGCCGACGTAGTCCTGCATGAGAAAGCCGATGGTGACCGGATCGGATCCCTCTGGCGCCGTGGCACTCAGGAGCAGGTGCTCGACCGGCGTGTGCGACATGATGTGACGCAGGTGGCGGTTGTAGGCTGTCCAGAGCGCCACGACGTCGGCCCACGACTCCTCCGCGTACTGCTGCCGCGACACCCAGACGTTCTGCTCGTAGCCGTCGAACTTCGCCAGCCCCGGCGTCTGGCCCACGATCCAACGGCGGTGGTTGTTGCACGCTGAGTCGATCAGGTGTCCGACGATTTCGCGGGCGCACCAGCCGTCCGGCTTCAGCCGGACGCGACTCAGCTCTTCGTCGATGCCGGCAAACAGCATCAGGCCTTCGGCGAGTGCTGCGTGCAGATCGGCCGCGAGCGCCGCGGGGTCGTACGATGTCGCCGGGGTGGAGTAAGGGCTCATGCCGGCATTGTACGCAGGCCGGCGTGCTAATGTTTCTCTGCCGATGACGGACGGCGACTCTTCCCACAGCGGCCGCAGCGCCCTGCTGCCGCTCACGATCACCGCCATCGGCGTCGTCTACGGCGACATCGGCACCAGCCCGCTCTACACCATCCGCGAGTGCTTTTTCGGCAGCCACTCGGTGCCGCCCACGTTCGACAACGTGCTGGGCATCCTGTCGCTCGTGCTGTATTCGCTCGTCATCGTGGTGTCGATCAAGTACATCGCGATCGTCATGCGCGCCGACAACCAGGGCGAAGGCGGCATCCTGGCGCTCACCTCCCTGCTGCCCAGGTCGAGCGCGGGCAGCGGCCCGGACGTCGTGAAGCCGGTGCTGGTCCTGTTCGGCATCTTCGGCGCCGCCCTGCTCTACGGCGACGGTGTGATCACGCCGGCGGTATCGATTCTCGGCGCCACCGAGGGGCTCCACATCGTGACGCCGCTCGCCGAGCCGTACGTCGTGCCGATCTCGGTCGCCATCCTGTGCGGACTGTTCATCATCCAGCAGTACGGCACGCACCGCGTCGGCAGGCTGTTCGGTCCCGTGATGGTGACGTGGTTCGCCACGATCGCGCTGCTCGGCGCCATGTGGATCGTCCGGGCGCCGGTCGTGCTCGAGGCCGTGGACCCGCGCCACGCGGTGCGGTTCTTCGCCGACCACGGCTGGCACGGCTTCGCCGTGCTCGGCGCCGTCGTCCTGGCGATCACTGGCGCCGAAGCGCTCTATGCCGACATGGGCCACTTCGGCCGGCGGCCGATTCGCCTGGCCTGGTTCGCGCTGGTGCTGCCGGCGCTCATGCTCAACTACTTCGGCCAGGGGGCGCTGCTGCTGCTCAACCCGCGCGCGGCCTCGCAGCCGTTCTACCTGATGGCCCCCACGTGGGCGTTGCTGCCGCTCGTCGTGCTGGCCACGATGGCCGCCATCATCGCCTCGCAGGCGCTCATCTCGGGCGCCTTCTCGTTGACGCGGCAGGCGATTCAGCTCGGCTACGCGCCGCGCCTCGACATCGCGCACACCTCATCGCTCGAGATGGGGCAGGTCTACGTACCCCAGGTCAACTGGGGCATGGCGCTGGCCACGATCTGCATCGTGATCGGCTTCGGGTCGTCGAGCGCGCTGGCCGCGGCCTACGGCATTGCGGTGACGATGACCATGGTCATCACGGCGTTGCTGCTGCACGTCGTCGCCACCGAACGGTGGGGCTGGCCGCGCTGGGCGACGCTTGCGGTCACGACCGTCTTCCTGACAGTCGATCTCGCATTCTTCGGCGCCAACCTGATCAAGATCACGCAGGGCGGCTGGCTGGCCCTCCTGATCGCCACGCTGCTCTTCACGCTCATGACCACCTGGAAGACCGGGCGGCGGCTCGTGGCCGAGCGCCTGACGGCGCGCGCCACACCGATCGACGTGTTCATGGCCAGCCTCAAAGCGCTCGCTCCGGCCCGCGTACACGGCACGGCCGTGTTCATGACCGCGCAGCCCACGGGCACGCCGCCCGCGCTGGTGCACAACGTCCGCTACAACAAGGTGCTGCACGACCACGTCGTCATCCTCACGGTCTCCACCGCGCCCCGGCCGCACGTGTCCCTGGCCGAACAGATCAGCGTGGAATCGCTCGGACAGGGCCTCTTCAACGTGAAGCTCCAGTACGGCTTCATGCAGGACCCCGACGTGCCCGCGGCGCTGATGCACGCGATCAAACTCGGGCTCGAGCTCGATCCCGGAGACGTGACGTTCTTCCTCGGCCGCGAGACGATCATCGTGACCCGGCGGCACGGCATGGCCGTGTGGCGGGAGCGCCTCTTCGTGCTGATGGCGCGCAACGCCGTCCGCGCGACGGCGTTTTTCCGGCTGCCGCCCGAGCGCGTCGTCGAGCTCGGGGTTCAGGTGGAGATGTAAGAAGCCGGGCTCAGCGCAGGAGCTCGCGCACCTCGGCGGGATTGGCGTCGGTGTCGCGCGGCTCGATGCCGAGGGCCAGCGCGACGGCGCGGTAGACGTTCACGTTCTCCATCGCCGGCACCACCACCCCCGCTTTGAACGCCGGGCCGGCCGCGACGAACAGCCCGCGCATCGTCTGCGCCCGCGGATCGTAGCCGTGCTGGCCGCCCGTGGGGCTGCGTTTCCAGTACTCCGCGAAATCGGCTCGCCGCAGCACCACCCAGCCTTCGTCGGCGACGCCGGTGAGGGGGGGCACGCGCGGCTGGTCGCGGAAATGCCACGACTCCGGCGTGTCTTTCGCCTTGTACATGCTGAGCCGCGGGTGGGCCGTCGAGAGCACGCGGTACACCGTGTCTTCGCGCCCCGGCTTGGGAATCACGCCCAGCGTCGGATTGATGTCGGCGATCTCGATGTCGTCGAGCGAGACGTAGTCGTCCACGAAAATGCTCTGGCGCTGGGTGGTGGGCGCCATGCCGTGATCGGAGACGAGCACGACGTTCGCGCGCCCGATCAGCCCGCGGGTGGTCAGCCCCTCGATGAGACGTCCGAGCTCCGTGTCGGTGCGGACGATGGCATCCCGCACCTGCATCGAGTCGGGGCCATACCAGTGGCCCATCCGGTCCACTTCGTCGAAATACAGCGTCACCAGCGACGGCCGCTCATCCTTGGGCAAATCGAGCCACGTGAGCACCTGGTCCACGCGCGCGGCCGCCGGCACCCTTTCGTCGAACTCGCGCCAGTAGCGCGGCAGCATCCCGGCCACCGGGGCCTCGGATCCGGGCCAGAACATCGTGGCCGCCACCAGACCCTGCCGCTGCGCGGTGTTCCAGATCGGTTCGCCGCCCCACCACATCGGGTCCGCAATCTCAGTGCGATCGGTGCGGCGGAACACGCGGCCGGTGCCGGGATCGCGGATGATGTTCGCGATCATCCCGTGGTGGCCGGGATAGAGACCGGTGGCCATGCTGTAGTGACTCGGGACGGTCTTGGAGGGATAGGGCGGGATGAGCCCCTCGGCGCGAACGCCGCGCGCGAACAGCGCGCGCACGTTGGGCGCCGGCGCCTTGGTGTCGTAGTCCCAGCGCCAGCCGTCGATCGACACCAGGATAGTGAGCGGGGCCACCGCGCCGGGGCGCGCCTGCGCCGACAGCAAGGCCGCAAACGCGGCCAGACCGGCAATCAGGAGAACGAGCAGCGCACGGCGTGGGCGCACCGGCCTACATTCGACCAAAACGGGATGCCGGCAATGTGACGTCGGCGCGGGCCCAGGCCGCTTTGAACCGCGCTTCGGTGAGCGCGGCGTCGGCCGTCTTGTCCTGCCCGCGCAGGGCCTGCAGCAAGCCGAAGAGCGCCCAGCCGTTCTCGCGGTTCCGCCGCAGATCCTCCCAGTAGACCGTCTCCGCCTCCTGCGGACGGCCGGCCTCGAGCAGCACAGCCCCGAGCGCGTGGCGCGGCGGGTAATGGAACTCGGATGGCTCGGTGTAGACGAGGCTGTCCTCGAGTCGCACGGCGCGATCGAGGTGCGAGATCGCCTGCTCGAAGTTGCCGCGGGCCGCGGCAATTTCGCCGGCCAGGATCTCCGCGGCCGGGGCGAGCGCGGCGCCAGTGGTGTTGGGTGAGAACATCGCTTGCTTCATCGACTCGTCGCCGAGCAGCGTCTTCAGCCTGTCGAGCTCGGCGTCGGCTTCGGGCAGGCGCCGCGTCGCCGCGAACGCGAGACCGCGCGAGTAGTGCCAGACCGCCCGCAACGGCGGGCTGAACGCCGGCGGCTCCGGCTCCTTCAGCATCTCTTCCCAGCGTCCGAAACGTGTCAGCGCGTAGTAATACGGCATGCGGAAGCCAACCGTGAAGGGCGCCGCTTTCAGCGTCTCGTCGTCGATCTTCCGGGCCAGCTCGCGCGCCGACTGCAGCGCGAGCGCGCTCTGACCGTCGAACGTCGCCGCAAACCAGAGGAAGTGGATGTTGTGCGGGTAGTAGCCGGTCGGATAGAGCCCCTGCGCGCGGCATTGCGTGATGTAGTCCACGTCGGCGGCAATCGCGAGCTGGTTGCTCTTGATCGCGTCGGCGTAGCGGCCCACGCGCTGGTAAATGTGCGCCGGCATGTGGACCATGTGGCCCGCCGCCGGCAGGAGCGTCAGCAGCGTATCGGCGGCGCGCTCGGCGCGCTCCGGCGTCTCGGTGCCCTCGACCAGGTGGACATACATGTGCAGCGCGCCCGGGTGCCTCGGATTGCGGGCGATGACCTGTTCGGCCAGCTGCACCACTTCGGCGGTGCCGGCGTGAGGGGCGCCGTCGCGCTGCCAGTATCCCCACGGCCGCAGATCCATCATCGATTCGACATAGAGGGTCGCGGCATCGAGATCGTCGGGAAAGCGTTGGTGCAGCCGTTTCATCGCCGCCGAGTAGGCCTCGTCGCGCGGACGCCGATCGGCGGCCTTGCCCGAGTAGCGCTCGGTCAGCGCCTCGATGTAGGCGCGCTCGCGCGGCGTGGCTGTCGCTCGCAGCGACATCGCCTTCTGGACCAGTTCGAACGCGTTCGGCTCCTCGTTGGGTTCCATCTGCGCGTTGATGTTCGGGCCGAGCACCAGCGCCTGCCCCCAGTAGGCCATCGCCAGGCCGGGCTCCAGACGCGCCGCTTCGCGAAAGGCCCGGCGCGCCTCGGCGTGGTTGAACGCGTAGGCGAGGTTGAGGCCCTGGTTGATGAACAGCTGCGCCTGGCGGTTGCGCGTGGAAACCGGAAACACGTAGGTGCCGAGGTTCTGCAAGCGTGGCGCGAGTGCACCCGTCGGCGAGGCCTCCTGGGGCGCGGCCGAGTAGTGGACGTGGCCGCCGGGGGCGGCGACAGGTGACTGCGCGACGAGCGCTGGCGAGGCGGTCAGAACCGCCGCCACCGTGGCAGCGCCGATGAATCTCTGATGGAAGTCCGCCATTGGTCTGCTCCCAAAGAGTGAGTGTATGGCAACTACGCGGCCGGCCGGCGCGGGTAGGATCGGTGACATGCCCGCCTATTCGGTCGCCGACCCGCCCGTCCTGGCGTTTCTGGTGCTCCCCGCCGCGATCGCGATCATTTTTGTCTGGGGCACCGCGGTGGCGTGGCGGCGCACCGGGCAGGCGGCGTTCGCGGGCCGTGCCGCGCTGCGCGCGGCATCTGGTGCGCTGATCTGGATGGGCGTGACGCTCGGCCTCGCCGACCGCGGCGTGTTCCTCGACTGGCAGCGCACCCCGCCGCCCTTCGCACTGCTCGTCGTCGCCGTCATGATCCTGGCCGCGGCCATCGCGTTCAGCCCGCTCGGCGCGCGCCTGGCGCAACTACCGCTATGGTCGCTCGTCGCCGTGCAGGCGTTCCGTCTTCCGCTCGAGATCGCGATGCACGCGCTCGTGAGCCGCGGCCTCATGCCCGAGCAAATGAGCTATACCGGCAGGAACTTCGACGTCCTCACCGGCGCCTCCGCGATCGTGGTCGCCGCCCTCGTCGCCGCCGGTGTAGGCGGCCGCCGCTTGGTGACGCTCTGGAACGTCGCCGGCCTGGCGCTGCTGGCCAACATCGTGACCGTGGCGATTCTGTCCACGCCGCGGTTCGCGGCGTTCGGTCCCGACCGGCTCAACGTCTTCGTCGCCTACCCTCCGTTCGTATGGCTGGCTTCGGTGCTCGTGCTGGCGGCGCTCGCCGGCCACCTCATCATCTTCAGGGCATTGCAAACCAGGCCGTCCGTGGCCAGGGCGGTCTGAAGACCCGCGGCCACAACCATCACTCGCGGCAACAAACCACATTGCCGCTATAATCCGTCGCTTTCGATCCGGGCGGTCCCCGGTCGTTCGAGGTGTCATGAGTCACGAGAACCTGGAGCAGGTCCTGCAAGCTGCCGGCAGCCCGGTGCGGCTGCTCCGCAACTCCCAAATCGGTCCCTACGCGTTTCCGGTGGTCCGTCACGAGTTCACCAACTGGCGGGACGAGCAGCGCGCCTGGCGCGACAGCTGCGCGCTCTTCGACCAGTCGCACCACATGACGGATCTGTACGTCAGCGGACCGGACGCGTTGCAGGTCCTCTCCGATCTCGGCGTCAACAGCTTCAAGACCTTCAAGGCCGATCAGGCCAAACAGATCGTGGTCTGCAACCCACGCGGTCATGTCATTGGCGACGCCATCCTCTTCTATCTCGCCGACCAGTCGTTCAACATCGTCGGCCGTCCGCCGGTCGCCAACTGGGTGCAGTACCACGTGGAGACCGGGAAGTACGACGCGAAAGCGGAGCGCGACGAGCGATCGGCGCAGAACCAGGGCCGGCGCCGGATGTTCCGCTACCAGATTCAAGGGCCCAACGCGCTCAAGGTGATGGAGTCCATTACCGGCGGGCCCGTGCCGGACATCAAGTTCTTCCACATGGGCGTGCTCCCGATTGCGGGCCTCGAGGTACGCGCGCTGCGCCACGGCATGGTGGGGCAGCCGGGTTGGGAGATCTTCGGGCCCTGGGAGCAGGGCGAGCAGGTGCGCGACGCGCTGCTGCAGGCGGGCAAGCCGTTCGGCCTCCGTCAGGTGGGCGCGCGCACCTATCCAACCAGCACGATCGAGTCGGGCTGGATTCCGTCGCCGGTGCCGGCTGTGTACACCGGCGACGACATGATGCCCTATCGCGAGTGGCTGAAGGCGACGAGCTATGAGGCCACGGCGTCGCTGGGCGGCAGCTTCATGTCACAGAACATCGAGGACTACTACCTGACGCCGCACGAACTGGGCTACGGGCCGATCGTCAAGTTCGATCACGACTTCATCGGCCGCGCAGCGCTCGAGACGATGCCGGCGCCACGGCGCCGGAAAGTGACCTTCGTGTGGAACGGCGACGACGTGACGCGGGTGATGGGCGGGCTGTTTCAGCGCGGCAACGCCGCAAAATACATCGACCTGCCCCTGGCCAACTACGCGACGCTGCCTTTCGACACAGTCATCAAAAACGGGGCCATGGTGGGGCTCTCCACGTACACGGCCTATTCGTTCAACGAGCGGGCGATGCTGTCGCTCGGCTGTGTGGACGTGGCGCTCAGCGAGCCCGGCACCGAGGTGACGATCGTGTGGGGCGAGGAGGACGCCGGCACCAAGCCCACATCGGAGCCACACACGCAGACCAGCATCCGCGCCACCGTGGCGCCGGTGCCGTACGGCGAAGTGGCGCGGTTGGCGTACCGGCCTCGTACGTAGGGGCCGCCTTCAGGCGGCCCTGGGCCGGCTAAAGCCGGCCCCTACGCCAGTTGGGCCTTGAAGAACGACATCGTCCGCTGCCACGCGGTGTCAGCGGCGGTCGCGTCGTACTGCACCGCGATCGGCATGTTCACCGCCGTTTCGTTCGCGAACGCGTGCTGGGCGTGATAGCGGAAGAACTCGTGCGGCACCTGCGCGGCCGTCAGCTTTTGGTCGAGCGCGTCGGCCTGAGCGATCGGAAAGAACGCGTCCTCGATCGCGAAGTGCCCCTGCATCGGCATGTGAATCTTGCTCGCGTCCACGTAGTCGAGCGGCGGCACGCCGTACCACACCACCGCGGCGTCGGCTTCCGGCGCGGCCGCCGAGCTCAGCACGGTGAGCGCGCCGCCCATGCAGAACCCCGTAACGCCGACTTTGGGGCTGCTCGCTTTGAGGTACTGCACCGCTCCCCGGATGTCCTGCATTGCCGCGTCGCCGAAATCGAGTCCACCCATCAGGTGCTCGGCTTCCTTCACGTCGAGGCTCATCTTGCCGCGATAGAGATCCGGCACGACGACGCGGTACCCAGCCGCGCTCAGCCGATCCGCCACGCCGCGGATCTGATCGTTCACGCCCCACCACTCCTGGATGACGACGACGCCGGGAGCAGCCGCTCCGGCCGTAGGTTCGACGTAATAGCCCGAGCAGGTCTTGCCGTCCGGGCGCGCAAAGGTGATGGTCTGGCTCACGGGTCGACTCCTCGAAAACTGGCGGAACGCCGGAGTGTATCACCGCACTCAGGAACTTCATGAGGCAGGTCTGAAGACCCGCCGCCACGTACGCAACGACCCGCGGCCGCGTACGATTCAGTCCTACCAGTCCTACCAGTCCTACCAGTCCTACCAGTCCTACCGGCGCGAAGCGCCGGCCCCAGACGCGCGAAAGAGATCGTCGGCGGTGCTGAGAACCGTCCAACGCAGGCGCAACGGATAGTCCTTCTCACGAGCCAGAAACGCGCGCACCGTATCGGCAACGTCGGGTGAGCTGTAGCCCCAGAGCGTCCGCTCCATCCACCGCGTCGGAAAGAAAATGTCGCCGGTGCGCTGAATCTCGCGGAGCATCTCGAGCGCGGGCTCGACGAAACGCTTCCCGTGCTCGGCCCGCAGCGGGTGGTTGAGGTACTGCAGGCTGTCCTGCACCCACACCTCGCGGCGGCGGTTCTCGACCGCTCGGAAGCGCTCGAACGATCGCTCGCGCTCGGCCGGGTCGGCCGACAGCGCCGGCATGACGAACGCCAGGCGATCCCTGCGATCCGGGTTCTGCGTGCGCGCGAGCTGCGTGTCGAGAATCTCCTTCCATCGCGGCACCTCTCGTACCGCCAGCTCCATCGCGAGCGTGATCTCGTCGGGCTCGGCCAGCGTGAGGCCAGGCACGCGCTTCTCGCGCCGCCACACCCGCTCGAGCCACGCCAGCCCGTCGGGCGTGACGACGCTGTCGCGATAGGCATTGAACCAGGCGGACTTCTGGCTCTGCGTCGCGGCGGCGGCAAGCCCGGCGCGCAACACGGTCTCGAACGGCCCGGCACGCGACCGGCGCTCGTCAGGCGAGAGGAAGCGCCAGTAGGCGCGGGCGGCGTAACCCAGAATCCGCTGCACGTTCTGCTCGTCGGTCTCGGCCGGCAGTGCCCGCAGCGCAGCCTCGAGCAGCGTGACCGGCGGGATGGCGCCTTCGAGCATGTTGTCCCACAGCGTCACCCACACGCTGCCGCGCAGGAGCGGATCCGGCAGGCGCTCGACGGAATCCACGAGATACGCGCGGCTCGCGTCGTCGAGCACGAAGAGGCCGTAACCGAGTCCCGCCCCGTTGGCCAGCACGAATCGGGGACGCGGACGGCCGCGCACACCCGGCACCGTCGCGGTGGCGCCGCGCATGTCCACCGGCACGTGCGTAATGCCGGTCTCGTCGCCAATCGACACCACGAGCCGCTGCGGCCACACCAGCCCACGGCCCATCGCATCCCGTGACGACAGCGTAATCGACTGCACGCGGCCATCGCCGCCGCTGCGGACCCGGGGCACGATCGACGGCCGCCCCCGCTCCTCGACCCAGGCGTGGCTCCACGCCGCCAGGTCGCGCGGCGTCCGGACGTCGAGCGTCCGCACCAGGTCGAGCCACGTGGCGTTGCCGAACTGGTAGGTCTTCAGGTAGTCGCGCAGGCCGTCGCGGAAGGCGTCGGCGCCCATGATCATCTCGAGCTGGCGCATCACGATCGGCGCCTTGTCGTAGATGATCGGGCCGTACATCTGACCGGCCTGGTCGAGGTTCTCGAGCACCTGACGAATGGGGTTGGTGCCGGCGGTGCGATCGGTACCGTAGGCCGAGGGATAGTGACCCAGGAGGAACCGCAGCTCGTGGTTCACGGTGGGGAACGACGGGTTCACGATCTTGTCCGCCATGAAATTGGCGAACACCTCTTTCATCCACACGTCGTTGAACCAGCGCATGGTCACGAGGTCGCCGAACCACATGTGCGACGTCTCGTGCGCAATCACGTTCGCGCGGTCGAGCATCTGGTTCTGCGTTGCCGATTCGTCGAGCAGCAGGCCGGACGCGTTGTAGAAAATCGCCCCGGCGTGTTCCATGCCGCCGAATGTGAACGAGGGAATCGCGACGATGTCGAACTTCCCGAACGCGTAGGGAATGGCGGTGTAGTCCTCGAGCCATTTCAGGGCCGATGCGTGCAGGTCGAAGATCGCGTCGCGGTTGCGCGCCACCTTGGCGGCGTCGGTCTCGCGATGGAACATCCGCAGCTGGCGGCCGCCGCGCTCGGCGGTCTCCACCGAAAAGCGCCCGGCGGCAAACGCGAAGAGATACGTCGGCAGCGGCTGGGTCTCGGTAAAGGCGACGGTCGTCGTGGGCGACGGGCCTTCGCCGGCCGTGGTCGTCACCGCCGCGCCGTTGCTCACCGCCTGCCAGCCCGCCGGAACCGTGAGGGTCAGGGCATAACGCGCCTTGAGATCGGGCTGATCGAAACACGGGAAGGCCAGCCGGGCCCGCGCCGGAACAAAGAGGGTATAGAGGAAGTCGTCGTTGCGGTTCAGCGCCTCGTCGCCGGCGACGAATTCGATCGCGAGCGCATGTGAGCCCGCGGCAGCCGAGGCGAGCACCAGGTGCCCGTTGGCCACCTCGAAGGCTGCGTCCTCGCCATCCAGGCGCACGGCCTGCACCGCCTCGCGAGGGCGCGCGAAATCGAGCACGAGGCGGCCGGCCGATGCCATGACGAAGCGCGCCACGATCCGTCCGGTGACCGGCGCGGTGCGGGCGGCCGGCACCTGCACGGCCAGCTCGTATCGCAAGTCGCGCACCTGGACGGCGCGCTCGCGCGCTAGCGTCTCGGAGATGCCGGCCTCCGGTGGCACCGGCGTCGATGCCAGCAACAGCGACAGCACGGCGGACATCATCTCGTGACGATACCCGATCCCCGGAATCGCCCGGGTGGCCTGAAATCGGACACCGCTCCTGGCGAGGCAGAGCCGGCGTGCTCGCCGAGGCAAAGCCTCGCGAGTCTTCGCATACAATCTCCGGCCAGTGCGAGTGTTCGGGCTCTCATTGCTGCTGGCGTTCGCGGCGGCCGTATTGCCCAGTGGGAACCGCCCCACAGCGCAGCAGACGGCCACCGTGCGGGGCCGGGTCGTGATCGACATTCCGCCGTCCAGCCGCCGCCCGTCATCGGCGTACCCCTCGCGTGCGGTGGCCCAGGCGCAACTCGCGCCGCAGTCGGAAGTCGAAAACGTCGTCGTGTACCTCAAGGACGCGCCGGCCAGCGCCGTGTCGCCGCGGCGGACCGCCATCCGGCAGCGGGGCGAAACGTTCGTGCCTCGGGTGGTCGCGGTCCCGCTGGGTTCCACCGTGGACTTCCCCAACGACGACCCGATCTACCACAACGTTTTCTCGCTCTCGCGGGCCCGGACGTTCAACCTGGGGCGCTTCCCGCGCGGGGAATCGCGCGCCGTCCGCTTCGACAAGGCCGGCGTCATCAAAGTCTTCTGCGACATCCACTCGCACATGGCGGCTACGGTCATCGTGTTCAACCACCCCTGGTTCACGGTGCCCGACGCCGAGGGCGGATTCGAGCTCGACAACCTGCCGGCCGGCAGTCAGCAGGTGACCGCGTGGCACGAGCGGCTCGGCGAGACGACGCTGCGCGTGCGGACCGAGGCCGGACGGACGGCCTCGGTGGAATTCGTGCTGCCGGTGCCCGCCCAGTGAGGCGGCCGCCGCGTCTCGTTACGCGCACCATGGGCGTCACGTTCATCACCGTCGCGGTCATCCTGTCGGTGGTCTTCACCGTGCTGCTGGTGGACGCCCGCGACCGCGTCCGCGCGGCCGAAGCCGAAAAGCTGCAGGTGGGCGAGCGGGCATTCTCGCGCTTCGAGGCGCAGCGCCAGCGCGATCAGCTGGTCGCGATCTCGGCCCTCTCGGAGAACTCCAACCTCAAGGCCGCGCTCGATACCTACTTCGCCGAGCGCGACAGCCAGACACCCGACCAGGATCAACTGCTGCACGAGACGGTCGCACGCGAGGTGGAGCGGCTGGCGACGATCACCGGCGCCAGCGTCGTCGCCGCGCTCGATCCCAACGGCCGCGTGTTCGCGAGCGGCGGCACCGCGGCAGCCCGGTGGCCGACCGGCTTGAAGGTGCAGCAGCAGACGGCGGGTGCGTCGAACAATGGCGTGGCGATCGTCCCCTCGGGCGCGTTCCGTTTCTCCAGCGCCTCGCTGCTCGTCGGCGACCGCACCGTCGGCTCGCTCGTCGTCGCCACCAGTCTCGACAACGGCTACGCCGCAGACCTCGGCCGTCTCGCCGACGCCGGCATCGTGATTACGGTGAACGACGTCCTGGTGGCGGGCACGGTGGCCGAGGTGCTGACCCGTGCCGTCGTTGCCTCGGCCGGGGAACTGCGCGCCACGATGACGATCGAGGGCGAGGAATACGCGATCCGCACGCTGATGGCGACGGGCGCCGTCCGCGTCTACATGTTGTCCTCGATCGATGCGGTGGCGGCGGCGGCCACCCGCAGCGCCGTGCTGGCGCTCGGCAGTATTGCGTTGTGGGCCTTCGTGCTCGCGGCCTTCGGCAGCCTGTGGTTGGCCCGGACGTTCACCGATCCGATCAATCGCGTGTCGGACGTCATCGCCACCATGACCGCCGCGCGCGACTTCAGCCGTACTGTGGAGCCCACCGGCAAGAGCCGCGAGCTCGATCAGCTGGCCGCCAGCTTCAACGAGCTGATGGGCGGGCTCACGGCCGCCGAAGCCGAGACACGGGCCGCGTATCTCGGCACGATCCGCGCCCTCGCGGCGGCGCTCGACGCCCGGGATCCGTATACCGCTGGCCACTCCGAGCGCGTGAGCCAGACCGCCGTGGTGATCGCCAGACAGCTGCAGTTGCCGGAGGCGGAGGTCGCGATCATCCGGATGGGCGCGCTGCTCCACGACATCGGCAAGATCGGGCTCGCCGACGACATCCTGCAGAAGGCCGAACCGCTGTCCGCGGACGAGTACGAGCAGATCAAGCGGCACCCGGCGCTCGGCGCCCGGATCCTGCGCCAGGTGTCGTTCCTCGAGCCGCACCTCCCGATCGTCGAGCTGCATCACGAGCGGCCCGACGGTCACGGCTACCCGTTCGGCCTGCGCGGCGACGACATCCCGAGAGCCGCGCGGATCGTGCACGTGGCCGACGCCTACGACGCGATGACGAGCGCGCGCGCCTACCGGCCGCCGCGGCCGCCGGCGGCGGCGATGGCGGAACTGCGCCTCTACGCCGGCACGCAGTTCGACGCCGACTCCGTGCACGCGCTGCACGAGGCGCTGCACGCCGTTCCCGCCGAGGCGCGCGGGGTCCAGGATGTGGCGAGCTGATCGCGCGTGGATCGGCCGCGCAGCGGCCGTGCTGGGCCTCCTCGCGGCCGTCTCGCCGCGGCCGGCCGCGGCACAGCACGTCACCGCACCAAGCTGGCTCACGCTCGACACCTCCGCCGATGTCGACCGCGCCATCGATGACAACGGCACCTCGGCGACCGGCGCCATTCTCGACGCCTACGTCGCGGCCCGGATCGCGCCCGGACTCGAAATCGCGGCGCGCCCCTGGGCGCAGCGGCAGGCCAACGGCGAATGGAACCGTCAACTCTGGCTCGCGGCGGTCCGCTACGAGCGGAAGGGCGCCATCGGCGTCCGCGTCGAGGGCGGACTGATCACCTCGCCGGTCGGCCTGGCGAACCTGACGCTGCGGCCGCATCTCAACCCGACGGTGTCGCAGCCGTCGTCGCTTTTCCAGGGGCTGCCGGCGCCCGAGCCGCTGAGTCCGCGCATCACGCTGCTCGGAGCCGTCTACCCACTCGGCGTCAGCACCACCCTGTCGGCCGCCCACTGGGATGTGCGCGCCGCCGTCATCGACACGTCGCCGCTCCGTGCGCGGCGCACGTTCGGCAGCACCAATCCGCGTTTCACCAACGTGGTCCTCGGCGGCGGCCTCACACCCGTCACCGGTCTCAGGATCGGCGCCTCCGTCACGCGCGGGGCGTGGCGCCGGGCCGACGAAGTGCCGCTCAGCCCTTCGGATCGCATGGCCACGATCGTGACTGTCGAGGGTGAGTTTGCGTTCCGCTATACCAAGGTACTCGGCGAGTGGGTGCGCGACTCGCTCGAGACGACCTCGGGGCACGCGGTGGAATCGGGCTGGTACGTCCAGGGGCAGCAGACGCTGACGCCGCGCTGGTTCGCCGCCGCCCGCGTGGAACGTATGAGCGGCCCGCCATCGTTCGTGGCGCCTGGCCCGCGGCAGACGTTCACCGGGACGGAAGAGACCGTGGGGTTCCGGGTGACTCCGGCCATGACGGTGCGCGCCAGCTACCGGGCGCGGCGCCTGTTCGCGCAGCCGTCATTCTCACACCAGGCCATGGCGTCGGTCGTCTGGGCCCGCCGCTGGTTCTGATGTCGTGGGGGCCGGCTTTAGCCGGCCCCTGGGCCGCCTGAAGGCGGCCCCTACGTATCACACCGGGAAGAACACGCGCTGGACGAACCAGTAGGCGCCGGCCGCAATCACGACCACCGACCCGGCCATCGCCACCCGCGCGCTCACGAACGCGCTGCGGCGCCGCACCGCCTCGAGCAGCGACGCGACGACCAGCACGATGCCGATCTGGCCGATCTCGACGCCGAGGTTGAACGAGAACAGCGACCAGCCCAGCGCCTCGCGCGGCAGCCCGAACTCGCGCAGCACGTTGGCAAAGCCGAAGCCGTGCACCAGGCCGAAGACCAGCGCCACCCAGGCCCGCAGATCGCGCCCGTCGCCGCGCACGAGATTGTCGGCGCCGACGAAGACGATGCTCAGCGCGATGGCTGGCTCGATGATGCTCGCGGGCGGCGTCACCAGGTTGAGCGCCGCGAGCGAGAGCGTCACGCTGTGGCCAATGGTGAAGAACGAGACGATTTTCAGGAGCGCCGTCCACCGGCCGCCAAGCAGCAGCAGGCCGACCAAGAACAGGATGTGGTCGGGGCCAATCAGGATGTGGTGAATGCCGGACGTCGTGAACGTCTGCATCACCGCCAGCACACCCTGTGTGGTGCCGGCGTAATACACGTACTCCTTGCTGTCGGCGTTGAAGATCAGCTGCTGCTTCAACGTGCCGTCTTCGTAGATGTTGATGAACGTCTGGTGCAGCGGATCGTAGGGAAAGAGGCGGGCGTCGAGCGCGAGCGAGCCAGGGGCCTCGTTCGGGATGCGGTACTTCAGCCGCAGCGCCGCGTCGTCGCGCAGCACCTCCAGGCTGGTCCATTGCAGGTCGAGGCGGCGATCGCTGCGCAGCAGCAGCCGCGGCTTGAGAATCGCGCCGAGCTGCTCGCGGGTCTGCTCCGCGACCTCGTTCTCGAGCAGCCGTTCCGGCGGGCTGATGCCGAGCTCGTGCGCCGCGTCGATGACGTGGACGACGAGCGTGCCCTCGATGCCGCCGTTGCGGAAGACGACGTCGAGATAGCTGAAAGGCGCCGGGTGCGCCGCGGCCGGCCGCGCGACGAACAGCAGGCACACGGCAATCGCGAACCCTGCGGCTCCCCTGGTGGCGCGGCGATCCATGAGCCGCCGATTTTAGCAGCCCGCGGGCCGCTCGCCCGGCGCGCGGCGCGTCAGAAGGGATTGCGCTTGAGAAACGCGGCGATCGCCTCGGCGACGCCCTTCGGGTCTTCCATCAGCATCGCGTGCGTGGTCCCGGGCACGACCGTGGATTGAAGCCCTGAAATCCAGGTCTTCAGTTGCTTCAGCGACGCGCCGTGACGGCCGCCGCCGGTGATGTAGATCGCCGGCATCGTGATGCGCGCGCCCTCGGCCGCGCCGAACCGCCAGCTCGTCATCGACGGGACTTCGGACTGAAACACCGTGTCCACGTCCTTCTCGACCTGCGGCGGACCACCCGGCACCCGCGACGCCAGCGTCCGCCAGTCGGGTCCGTAGGACATCTGCGAGAACGTGGACATCGCCGCGATCTTGTCGCCCGCGTTGTACGTGGCCACGAGCTGCGCAAACGGCGACGTCGGCGCGTCGGGGTTGAACACCGGCGGCTCCATCACCACGATCGAGTGCGCCACCGACGGATACTCCTGCGCGAACTGCAGCGTCACCATGCCGCCGAACGAGTGGCCGACGATGTGCGCGCGAGAGATGCCGAGGGCGTTGAGCAGCGCCCGGGCGTCGGCCGCCTGGTCCTTGATGCTGAACGGCACGGGCGCGGGGCCGCTGCCGGCAAACCCGCGGCGGTGGTAGCGAATCAGGCGGTAGCCCGCCAAAGAGGGTTGCGACATCGTCGGGGCGAAGGTCGCCGCGACGCCGGTGCCGTGAATCAGCAGGACCGGCTCGCCGGTCCCGCGCATTTCGTACTCCAGCTCGCCGCCGTTGACCCTCATCCGCTGCAGCGGCGGCGGGCCCTGCGTGGAAACGAGGACGTTCGACGCGGCCCAGACGGCGGCCGTGGCCGCGAGCGCGATGGTCGTTCGAGTCACTCTAGTCATGATCCAAGGCTCCTTTTACCGCCTCTCGAGGACTTCCACGAAGAAACCGTCCCGGTCGCGTGTATACACGGCGCGAGTGGCCGGGTTGATCTGCGTCCACGTCCCGCTCTGGCTCAGCGTACGGGCGCCGAGCGCTTTCATCCGCTCCACCACGACAACGACGTCCTTGGCGGTGAACGCCACGTGGCCGAACCCGATGTCCTGGAACACGGGTCGGTAGGGCGTCTGCGCGACGCCGCGGACCTCGATGAGCTCGAGCACGATGGTCGAGCCCGGCAGGAGCACCGACGACGTCCGGTACTCCGCGTCTGGAAGGCCTCGCACCCGGCTGAGGGCGCGGCTCGACTGCCACGGCGTCTCCCAGGCCTGCAGCTCGGAGCCGGCCAATCGCCGGTAGAACGCCAGCGACGCCGGAGCGTCGGCCACGACGACCGACATATGGGCCCCGAGCACGTTGCTGGTGTCCGGCGCCAGCGAGCCGGGGGTCGGCGTGATCTCGACGACCTCCACCGGATAGCCGTCGGGATCGCGCATCATGATCGCCCGGGCCGCGCCGGTGAACCCCGCCGGGACCGGCACCGCGATCGGCTCGCCGCCGGGCGTCACGATCGACACGCCCGCGGCCGTCGCGGTCGTGACCACCTTTCCGAGATCACGCACCAGCAGCTTCAGACTCGACACGCCAGGGCTGAACAGCGCCGGCATCAGCTGGTGCCGCTCGACGTTCCGGTACTCGAACGCTTCGAGATAGATCTGGTTCTGTGGCTCGGTGGCCGCCGACGCACCGGGAATGGGCAGGAACGCGGCGCGATACTCGGCGCCGGCGGGCGCGTTCACGAACTCGTTGAGCGTCGCGTTGCTGGCAAATGTCCGGGCCTGGTTCCTCGCCCCGCGCAGGTCGAGGCCGAGCAGGTCGTGGTAGAAAGCGATGATCCGCTCGAGGTCGCCGGTGACGCGGCCCAGGTGCCACACGCGGTCGAGATCGACGCCGGGCGGTGCCACCTGTGGTCCGGTGGCGGACTGCGCGACGATGACCGCGCCCATCAACGCCGCCAGACCGCACACCGATGAGAACGTACGTGGTCGTGTCATGGTGTCGACGCCCTGACGCGTCACGGCAGCGCGAACGCCAGCAGCACGTTGCCGGCCCGGCCGACGATGCCGTTGTATCCGGAGTTGACGAGCAGGAGTCCGTTTACGACGACGGGACCGGCGCCATCCATCGTGGCGCCGTTGGCCTTCACGCCGTTGACCGTCGCGAACTCGCGGTTCGTGTCGATCTGCCACACGATGGAACCGTCGTGCGTCGAGTAGGCGCGCAGGCCGCCGTCCGACCCGCCCGAGAACACGACGCCGGGAATGGTCGTGACCGCCCCGCCCTGCGCCGCAAAGCAGCGCTCGGCGGCCCCGCCCCGGCATAGTTTCGGCTGCGGCGGCGCCTGCCAGAGGCGGCGGCCGCTCTCGAGATCGATGGCATGCATGCCTCCGGCGCTGGCCGACAGCGCTCCTCCCGACCCGACGAACACCGCGCGATCGTCGATCGACGCGCCCCATTGGCCGCCGAGCGCACTGCCCTCCCCGATGCGGTACTCCCACACGATGGCGCCTGCCTGGTCCGGATCGAGGGCATAGGTCACGCCCGACTTCTGCGGCACGACAAGCAGCTCGCGTCCACTCACCGTCGTCGCGAGCAGCGGCGAGGTGGCGAAGTCGAAGTCGGGTCCCTGAGTGGATGGACAGTTCGGGTTGCCGGGACTGCGCGGCGGGCACTGCCAGATCCAGACGTCGTTCGGCACCGTCTGCTTGACCCAGCGGATGCGCCCATCGCGCAGATCGAAGGCGATGATCGCGTCCGAGGTCGGCTGCGGCGGATCGGCGTAGCCGTTGCCCGTGCCGACGTAGAGCACGCCGCGCCGGGCGTCGATCGTCGGCGCGCCCCAGATACCGGCACCCGCCGGTCCGTGGAGTTGCACACCGTTCGTGTTCAGGCCGCGAGGCTTCGGCGCCTCGGGAATGCTGTACGACTTCCAGATCACCGCGCCCGAGGCCGCGTCCAGCGCCGACACGCTGCCCCGGAACGTGCAGCACCCGTAGTCGAGCCGTCCGCCGCGAACCTCTTCGCCGGCGGCGGAGGTCGGAATGAACACGCGGCCCCCGTGCACGGCTGGCGCCCCGGTGATCGACGCATTGGGATGGTCGTCGAGCTTCCGCGTCCACAGCTCGCGGCCGGTGTCGGCGTCGACGGCGTAGGCGGTGGCGCGGCCGTCACCGAAGTAGACGGCGTAGCGGACGCTGCCGGTGCCGTACGGGGCCACGGTCATGGCCGTCCGCACCGCGGCCTGGGCGCGATACACCCAGTGCGTGCACCCCGTGCGGGCGTCGAGCGAGAACACGTCTCCTGACTCGCTGGCCGTGAACACGCGTCCGCCGACGACGACCGGTTGGGTTCGCGCGGCGAGGACGCCGGGGAAGCCGAACGCCCATTTCAGCTGTAGTCTCGGCACATCGGCGGCCGCCAGGCCGGCATGCGAGGACTGATAGCGCGTGTTGGCCAGCCCGTTCCCCCAGCCGTTCCAGCCTGGCTCCTCGAGCGCGGCCACGCCGAGCGGCGGCGACGCCGCGCAGCGGTCTGTCGCGGCGCGTGTGCCGTCAACCGGGTGTCCCGCGAGAAACTCCGCCACCGCGCGCCGCTCCTCCACCGACAGCGCGTCGCCCTGCACGCGCATCCGGCCGCTCGTGAGCGCCGTGACGATGGCGTCTGGCGCCAGTTGGCGCAGGGCGTCCGGCGTTGGCACCGCGCCGGCACCACCGCCGGCCTGGTGACACGACGCACAGGCGCGTTGAAAAACGGCAGCGCCCGCGGCCGCGGTAGGTCCTTGCGCCAACGCGCTTCCGGGCCACAGCAGTTCGCTCATCGCGGCGAGCAGCACCGCAGCGGCACGGGCGATCACAAGCGGGCGCAGCAGGAGGATGGTCACGCGATCAGTCCGGAAGCCCGAACGCCAGGATGGCCGAACCGGCAGCGACGGCGACGTACTGCTGGTCGTCGAACGTGTAGGTCATGGGCGACGCGGTCCAGAACTGGTTGGCGGGAAACTGCCACAGCTCACGGCCGGTCGCGGCATCCACGGCCATGAACGCGCCGCTGTCCTCGCCAAAGAACACGACGCCGCCGGCGGTGCTGAGCGCGCCGCCCCACGAGTTGCGTCCGCCGGCCTGTGGCACTTCCCACACGGTGCGGCCGCTCTGGATGTCGAGCGCGCGCAGGATGCGCTGCGGCGCACCCTGTTCGGCGGCTAGCCGGAACGATCCGCCCATGAAGCCCTTGCCAGCCTCCCAGGGCATGGGCGTACGCGTGAGGACACTGCACCACTCGTTCGTCTGGACGTAGTAGAGCCCGGTCGTGGGGCTGAACGCGGTCGAGTACCAGTTCGACGCGCCGTTCACGTGCGGACAGATGCGGCGGCCCTCGGGTGTCGCATCCTGATTCGCGGCGACGATCGGCCGGCCTTCGGGCGTGAGCCCGGAGGCCCAGGTCAGGTTCCGCACGTACTGCGTGCCCGACAGAAAGCGGCCGGTGGTCCGGTCGAGGACGTAGAGGAAGCCGTTGCGGTTGGCGTGCACGAGCAGCTTGCGCGCCTGTCCGCGCCACACGGCGTCGATCAGTGCCGGTGTCTGCTGCGCGTCGAAGTCCCAGACGTCGTGCGGCGTGAACTGGAAGTGCCACTTCAACGTGCCGGTCGCGGCATCGAGGGCCACGATCGAGCTCGTGTAGAGGTTGTCGCCGGCGCGGTCGTCGCCGATGAAGTCGGGGCCCGGGTTGCCCACCGGCCAGTACAGCAGGCCGAGTTCGGGATCGTACGTGCCGGTGAGCCAGGTGGCGCCTCCGGGGTGATCGATCGCCGCGCCCGTCCACGTCTCGGAGCCGGGCTCGCCGCGGCGGGGCACGGTCCAGAACCGCCACACCTCTTTCCCCGTGGCCTGGTCGAACGCGGCAATGAACCCGCGCACCCCTTCATCGCCGCCCGAGACGCCCGACACCACCAGGTTGCCGACGGTGAGTGGCGCACCCGTGGCGCCGTAGTTCTGCCGGAAGTCGGCCATCTCGTTGTCCCACGCCAGCGCGCCCGTCGCGCGGTCGAGCGCGATGAGGTGCGCGTGGTCGGTCGCCATGAACACGCGATCGCCGGCCACCGCGGCGCCGCGGTTGATGCCGCCGGCGGCGTTGCCGATCATCCCGCGCGTGCGCGCGCGCTGATAACGCCAGATCTGGCGGCCGGTGCCGGCATCGAGGGCGTAGCACTCGTTGCCGCTCGTCACGTACATCACCCCGTCAACGACGACCGGCGTGCCTTGCAGGCGCGGCACGTTCGGAAGGTTGAAGATCCACCGGGGGACGACCCGCGCCACGTTCGCCACGTTGATCTGGGCCAGCGGGCTGTGGCGGCTGCCCTGGGTCGTGCCGTTGTAGGTGGGCCAATCCGTCTGCGACGTGGCGGCGCGGTAGTGATCGCCGCTCCGGCGCAGTAGATGAATCCGCCGATCGTCGCCGAGCAGCTGGAGATCGGCCGGGCCGCGGTTCATGACCAGGCCGGACACGGTGCGGCCCCCGGCGAGCGACACCTGGAGCCGCTCCGGGCCGGCGCCGCTGCGCGCCTTCAGCGTGCGCAGATGGCGAATGAGCTGCGACGCCTCCGGGCCGGCGAGGTTCGTCATCGCGGGCATGCCCGCGGCGGGAAGACCGTCGCGCAACAGCGCCTCGAGATCTTCGTCGGAGCGCAGCGGGATGCGCCCCGTAATCGAGGGACCGAACTCGCCGCCGTTGCCGTCGGTGCCGTGGCACCTCGCACACCGGCCGACGAACGCCTGCACGCCCGGATCGGCGTCCTGCGCCCGCGCCGGCAGTCCCGCGAGCAGCAGGGCCACCCCCGCGAACACCGTCCGCCGGAGCCGGCGCCGCGCCGTGGAGCGCACTACCAGTCGAACTGCGCGCTGACCCGCGCGAGGCGGGCGGTGATGACCGTCGTCGGAGTTGGCCATGTCGCGTTGAACGTCGGATTGTAGGCCAGCACCGCGTCGGTGTTGAACGCGTTGAGCACGTCGAGCGCCACCGTGGCCCGGCTCGTGCCGAAGCGGAAGACCTTGCCGATGCGCGCGTCCACCTGGTTGATCCGATCGCCAAAGAGCGTGTTCGGCGCCAGCAGGTTGATCGTGGCGTTGGCACCGCCCGACAGCGGCCGCCCGAGCGACGGCGCGATCGCCGAACTGGGCACGACCAGGTTGGCCGAGAGGCTCACCCCGGGACGGCTCGAGAACGTGCCGCTCAGCAACACGAGGATTTTCGGCACCGTATACGCCGCGAGCCCTTTATACGTGGTCAGGAACCCGGAATTCTGACGGCAGTACGGCGCCACGGGACCGACGTTGGCACCTGAGACGAACTCCGGCACCTGGCCCCGAATGTCGCACTGGTCGCTCACCAGGCGGCCCGTGCTCGTGCCGGCCTGCAGGTTGACGCCGTTCGTGAGCCGGGCATTGACGTTGAGGTCGATGCTGTCGTTGTAGCGCTTGTGGCCGCCGTAGTAGTCCGCGGCGCGCACGAGGTTCTCGGTCTGACCGAGCTTGCTCGGGTTGAGATCGTAGAGGCCGCTGATTGTGTAGCCACCGCCGTCGGGCAACCGGGAGTCGGTCGGGGCGACGATGCTGAACGGGTCGTAGTCGGTGCTTGCCACCGCCAGGTTGTCGGTGACATCGGCGAAGTTCAGCCACCACCGGCGATCGTAGGCGACCTCGAGGGACACGCGCGGCAGCACTTCCTGCTGCACCGACACGCCGAACTGCCAGTCACCGGGACGCACGCCCCAGCCGCCGAGAATCGACGGGTCGAAGTTGGTGGACGGCCGCGGACGGCCGAACGTCTGGTCCAGCCACGCGCCGCATTCGCCGTTCAGGTTCGGGTTCATCAGGTCGCACTGCGGGACGTAGTCGGCGTTGGCGTCGGTCCACTGCCGGTTGACGATGGTGGTGATGCGCTCCACCGGGTTCGTCAGCACGAAGCGATTCTGGTTCGTGGCCGGCGACAGGTACTTGCCGAGGTAGGCCTTCAACGACGTCTTGCCGTTGCCGCGCACGTCGTAGGCCGCACCGAACCGCGGCGAGAGGTTGTTGAACCCGCGCACGCCTTGCTCCGCAGGCACCACGATCGGCGTCGGAATGAACACGTCGGGCCCGATCGTCTGATCGGGGAAGTGGCTCCACGCGTGGTCGAAGCGCAGCGCGCCCTGCAGGGTGAGGCGCCCTCGCGTCCACTGCTCCTGCGCGTAGAACGCCGCGTATTCGGTGTTGACCACGCGGGAAAACTCACCGGCCTGCTGCGTGATCTGGTTGGGGACGGCGTTGTTGAAGCGGTACGACACCCGGTACTTGTTGTTGATGATGTTGAACAGGGTATCGATGTCGTGCATGTAGGCGCCCTGATAGCCGAACTTCATGTTGTGGGCGCCGGTCACGTAACTGGCGGCGGCATTCCAGGTGTGGGCACCGCTGCGCCCATGCGGGCGATTGGACGAGCGGTACTTCAAGCCCGCCAGACCCACGCCCGGGATCGCGGCTTGTTCCTGCACGCGGACGAAGTCATCGGTCGGCCCCCCCGGCCGCGCCTCGTAGCCCCAGCGCGCCCAGGTGATGCCGCCTGCGGCCTCGACCAGCAGACGGTTGGTCACCGGCGACTGCCACTTCAACTGTTCGACCCGGTTCGGGTTGAGCGAGTAGTCGCCGGTCTCCGGTGCGTTCGGCCCGGGCCCGAAGAAGTTGTTGATCTGCGACCCACCCTGAATCCAGCCGTCTCCGGGCGGGCTGTTGCGGCACGCGTCTGAATCCTCGAGCCACGCCCCGCTGGTGCACTCCGGCTGATAGTCGAAGAATCCCATGATCTTGTTGCGTGGCGTGGCCTGCCACGTGAGCCGCAAGGCGTAGATGCTGCGGCTGACGTCGGTGCGGCCCTGCTGCGAGAAATCGGGGTCGTACGTCCACTTCGTCTGATCGCCGGCGTTCCGGTTGGCGAAGATGCCCGGCTGCGCGTCGGCGGAGCCGTAGTGGCGGAAGTTGAAGTAGAACCACAACCGATCGCGCTTCACGGGCCCGCCGAACGAGGCCTGGGTGTCGTAGAGCTTGATCACCTTGGGCGGCGCGGTCAGCCCGGCGTTCTGGAGGCGCTCGGTGTAGTTGCTCCCCTGCATGCTCTCGTTGACGCCATTGGCGACAAAGGTCCCGGAGAACTGATTGCCGCCGCTCTTGGGCACCACGGTCATCTGCGGGCCGCCGGTCTCGGCTTCACCGAGGTTGCCCGAGATGCTGAACGCCACTTCGCTCGTGTTCTGGATGTCGGGCACGTAGCTCGAGACACCCGACCCGCCGCGTGAGGACCCCGTATTGATCCCGTCCACGGTCAGACGCCCGTCCTGCGTGCTGCCCCCATGCGCGGTGAACAGCAGCATCGTCGGCCGCAACTGCAGGTTCCCGTCGCCGGCGACGACCGACGGCACGAGTTGCAGCACGTTGTTGTACGAGCGCGACGTGGGAAGGTCCGCCAGCACCGAGCCCGGGATGATCTGCTGGCGGCGCGAGCTCTGCACGTCCACCACCGGACTTTCTCCTGTCACGACCACCGATTCTTCGATCGCGCCGACACGCATCTGGATGTCGATCGCCACCGTCAGTGCGCCGGCCAGTTCCACACCCTCGCGTTTGACGGTGTTGAAGCCCGTCAGGCTGAAGTTCACGACGTAGGCGCCCGACGGAAGGCCGACGATGCGGTACTGCCCGCTGCCGTCGGTCACGACGCTGCGTGTCTTTTCGATCAGCGCGGCACTGGCCGCCTCGACGGTGACACCCGGGAGGACCGCGCCCGAGCCATCGGTCACCACGCCGGCGAGCGTGGCTTGTTGAGCAACGGCTGGAGCCGGAGTCAGCACGGCGAAGCCGCTGAGCACGAACATGGCGACGAAGAGTGCTCGACGCATGGTTGAGTGACCTCCGAGTCAACGGCGGACCGGGCCGCGTCATGGCGGACCGGCTGAGGCGCTCAGTCTGATCACCGGTGGTGAGCGTCGCAATACCCAACCACTGGTAGCGATGTGCCGCGGTTGTGCTGTCCATGCGTCTACTCACGCGACCTACCAAGTTCTTGGTAGACGCGCGAGGCGTGTCGCGGATCTCTGCTATCGTTCGCACGCCGAGATCACCGTGACCCGCTGGTGTTGTGCACTCGCCTTCTGTCTCACGCTCGTTGCCACCGCCGCTACGGCCGAGCCGGCGGCTGACGGAATCCTCTCCGGCTATTCCCTCACGTCATGGCACGACGGCGCCGGGCGCGCGCTCGGATCCGTGTACGCCGTCGTCCAATCGAACGACGGCTATCTGTGGATCGGCTCGGACGCCGGATTGCTGCGCTTCGATGGCTGGCGCTTCTTCACATGGGACGACCTGAGCGACGTTTCGATCCCCGGATCGATCAAATCGCTCGCGGTGGCGGGTGCGGGCGGGCTCTGGGCCGGCCTGTCGAATCCGGCGAGCGTGGCCCGCGTGCGGGATGGCCAGGTGCGGATGCTGTCGGCCGGCCTCGAAGGCCTCGACGCGGTGACCGCACTCGCGGAGGACGCCGACGGCGTCGTCTGGGCGATTGCCGATTGGGAGCTCTACGCGTGGCAGTCGGGCCGCTGGCGCAAGGCCGACCTGCCGTGGCCGTCGCGACCGGGTCAGGTGCGCCACGTCTTCGCGGATCGCACCGGCACGCTGTGGGTCGGCACACGGTGGGGCGTCTTCGAGCAGCGCGACTCGGGGTTCCGTCTGGTCTCGCCCGAGCACGTGTGGGGCATCGGCCAGGATCCGAAAGGCGACATCTGGACGACCGACGTCGCGGCCGGCTTCCGGCGGCTCGCCTCGCAGACGCCGCCGCGTCACCCGTTGGAGGGTGCCGGACACCGTCTCTTGTACGACCGGCACGGTGTGTTGTGGGTGGGCACGTTCGGTGACGGGCTCTGGCGCGCACAGGCCAAGGGCGACGGCTTCTCGATTCAACGCGCCGCCCTGCGTACGGGGCTCTCGAGCGATTCGGTGCTCTCCATCATGGAGGACCGCGATGGCAACGTGTGGACCGGTACCACCGTGGGCCTGCATCGCCTCACACGACGCGCGCTGACGCCGCTCGAAGGTGCGGGGTTCGTGCTCGCGGTCCTGGCCGACCAGGGCGGTCCGCTCGCCGGCACGACCAAAGGGCTCGCGCGGCTCACGCCGGCGGCCGACAGCTGGCGCTCGACGCACGTCGGGGTCGAGACGCCCGAGATCCGGACGTTGTACCGCGATGCCGGCGGCACCCTGTGGGCTGGTGCGGCCGATGGGCTCTGGCGTCTCGTCGGCGGCCGGCTCGTGCACCAGCCGCTGCCGTCGCGGTCCAACATGCTCGTGCTGTCGATCGCCCCGGCTGCGGGCGGAGGGCTGTGGCTCGGCGACGGCCGCTGGGTGTACCGGTGGAAGGGGCCGGAGATGTCGCCGCTGGTGCTTCCTCCGGAAGCCGGCTTCACCACCATCGCTCTCGCGCGCATGGATCGCAGCCGGCGGCTGTGGCTGGGGTCGGGCACGGCGCTCGGGTTTATCGATGCCAGCGAGTCGTTCCACCGGCTGGGTTCGACGGAAGGTCTGGCCCCCGGGGGCGCCGTGCTGCACGACGTCATCGAAGACGATGACGGCACCGTGTGGCTGGCCACGAGCAAGGGCCTGAGCCGGTTTTCGGGAAACACACTGACGACCATCGGCCGCGCGCAAGGCCTGCCCGGCGACCGCGTGTGGTCACTGGTGCAGGACGCACGCGGCCGGCTGTGGCTCAGTCTCGATCGCGGGGTCGTACGCCTCGAACGCCAGGAGGCCACGCTGGCCATGGCCGATCCTTTGCGCCGGGTGCGCTACCAGATGTTCGATCCGATGGACGGCCTCGCGGGCGCACCACTCGGCTCCATCAGCTCGACGCGCGAGCGGAACGGGCGCCTCTGGTTCGTGCGCGGCGGCGGCGTGACCGCGGTCGATCCGGCGGGGCTCCCGGAGCGAACCGCGCCCTTGACGGTCCGCATCGAAGAAGCGATTGCCAACGGACAGCGGATGGGCCTCGGGCCCCGTACGCTTCCGGCCGGGACACGGCGCCTCGAGCTGAGCTTCAGTTCGTTGACGCTGGCCGGCCAGAACCGCCCGCGCTTCCGCTATCGGCTCGACGGCGTAGACACCGACTGGATCGACGCCGGCCCGCGCCGCACGGTCTTCTACACGAACCTGTCGCCGCGGGCGTATCGCTTCCGGCTGGAAGCGCACCCCGAGGACGGCACGTGGACCACGGCGTCAGCCGAATGGGCGTTTGCGATTCAACCGGCGTTCTATCAGACGCCGCTCTTCTTCGCGCTGTGCGCGCTCAGCATCGTGGCCGCCACCGTGCTCGGCTGGCGATTCCGGCTGCGCCTCGTGAAGCAGCAGTTCTCGCTCGCCCTCGCCGAGCGCGCGCGCCTGAGCCGGGAAATCCACGACACGCTGCTGCAAAGCCTGGTCGGCGTCGCGCTGCAGTTCGACGGCATCGCCAACGCGCTGGGGCCCGCATCGGTCACGGCGCGCGATCAGCTCACGCGGGTGCGGCGCCAGGTCGAGGCCTACATCCGCGAGGCCCGCCAATCGATCTGGGACCTGCGATCGCCGGTGCTGGAGGTGCAAGACCTGGTGTCGGCCTTGCGCGGCTTCGCGAAGGAAGCGATCGGCGACAAGACGACTCGGCTCACCACGTCGGTCTCTGGTAAGGATGCCCCGCGGCCGCCCAACGTGGACAACCAGCTGCTGCGGATCGGACAGGAAGCCATTACGAACGCCATCCGACACTCGGGTGCCCGCCGTATCCATCTCGACCTCGCATTCGGCGCCGAGTTCGTCACGCTTCGGGTTTCCGACGACGGCAACGGGTTCGCGGACGGCACCGACGTGCCGGGCGACCATCACTACGGACTGGCGACGATGCGCGAGCGCGCCGAGGAACTTGACGGCACGCTGACGATCACGTCCATCGTCGGCAGCGGCACGACGATCGAGGCCATCGTGCCGCTCTCGGGCGAAATCCGGCATCGCCTGCCGGAAGCGATATGAACCTGGCGCCGCCCATCCGTGTGCTGTGCGTCGACGATCACCGGATCGTCCGCGAGGGCATCGCCCTCATTCTCTCGCGCGAGCCGGACCTGAGCGTGGTCGCGATGGCGGCCAGCGCCGACGAGGCCGTGGCCGAGTACAAACGCCACCTGCCGGACGTCACGCTGATGGACCTCCGGCTGAAAACCTCGAACGGCATCGAGGCGGTCCGGGAGATCCGCCGCGAGCACCCCGAGGCACGCATCGTCGTCCTGACGATGTACCGCGGCGACGAAGACATCCATCGCGCGCTCTCGGCCGGCGCCGTGACCTACCTGCTGAAGGACGCGCTGTCGGACGATCTGATCCGCACGATTCGCGAAGTCCACGCCGGCGGACACCCGATGGGCCCCGACGTCAAAGCCCGGCTCGAGGAGCGCGCCGCGCACCGCCAACTGACTCCGCGCGAGATCGAGGTGCTGCAGCTCGTGTCGCAGGGGAAACGCAACAAGGAGATCGCCGCGCTGCTCGGGCTGAGCGAGGACACGGTGCCGGTGCACCTGAAGAACGTCTTCGCCAAACTCGAAGTCAAAGACCGCACCGCGGCGGTGCACGTCGGCCTGCGGCGCGGCATCCTGCACATCGACTGACGCCGCGCCCGTGCGCGCCCGGAGCTACCGTTCCAGCGTCACCGCGACGGGACGACCCAGGCGAAACGGATCGTCGTGATCCAGGATCCAGCTCTGCTCGCCGGTTGGCCAGGCCCGCGCCGCGACCTCGACGACGAGCGACGGGCGATCCTCCACCAGGCCCCGCGACACCAACCGGCCCGTCAACTGCGCACCGCTCAGCCCCTCGTGCGAGAACGACGGCGCATCCGCGACGAGGCCGATCGCGTCGAGCACCGCCATCACGGCGGCCGTCGCGCTGCCGCCGGGCGACCAGTCCACGGCGCCACCGGCCGACACCACGACGGTGCGCAAGTGCGCCTGGAGATCACGCGCCGGCCCCGAGAACACCACACCGGCCACGCCCTCGATGGTGCGGTCGAGCGGGTGCACGACCGACGTCGTCCGCTCGAGTGCGGCACTGATCGCCTGTCCGATCCGGCGCAGCTCCGGCACGTGTGCGGCGTCGAGCGGCACGCCCGCCGATTCGCCGTCGACGAGCGCGAAGAACTCGCCGCCAAATGCGACGTCCACCGGCATCGTGCGCGAGGACAGCGCGACCGGGACGCCGGCGGCGTAGACGAATGCGGGCACGCCCTGCACCAGCACGGCACCACCCGGGGTCGAGACATTCGCCGACACGACACCGGCCGGCGTGTCGAACGTGAGGCGCCGCTCGTCGGCCGCGCCAACGGAGATGAGGCCGTGTTCGACGGCGGCCGTCGCCGCCGCCACGACGCCGGGCAGCGCGAACCGCGGGTAGCCGGTCGCGTCGAGGAACACCAGGCCCGCGTGCGCGTCGGCTGACGACGGCTCGGTGAGCAGCACCGCGCTCATGTCGTCGTGGCCGCGCGGCGCGAGCACGATGCCGCGGCGGCAGCGATCCGCGTGGCGTGCGAACCAGGCGGCCTTGTGCGCTTGCGTGCGGCCGTGCGGCGCCGGCACGCCCTCGACGATGACGCGTACCGGCTGCCCGCCGACGTGGTACTCGAAGCTCTTCATCCGATCGATCACCCCGTCACGCTAGCACGAGCGTACGTGTCCCTTGCGGGGGACCCTCATCCGGGCGCGATGCGCCAGATCGAGCGGATTCAGGCCGGAATTACCCATCACCCAGACTGGCAAGTCGCTTGCACCACTATCCGGCGTGGCGCGGGGTCGTCAGACCCGCCTTGATGCCAGCGCCACGAGGGGGCCCGCGGGGATGTCGATGCCGATGAAGGGCCTGAAGGAGACAACGAGATGCGCGCAGGTTCGTTGACACGACTGGTCATGGCCGCCGTGGCATGCTCGACGCTCGCGGTTCCAACGAGTGCGGCGGCGCAGTGGGCACGCGATCGAGACACTGGATGGCAGAACGAACGCGGCGGGGAGAATCGCGCCGGCGGCGAAGCCTATCAGCGCGGCTATCGCGAGGGGGCCCGGCTCGGCGAGGACGATGAGCGCCGCAACCGTGCCTTCAACGTGCAGAGCCATCGCGAGTATCGCGACGCCGACGCGGGCTACGACCGCAACGACGGTTCCCGCGATCGCTACCGCGACGAGTATCGCCGCGGCTTCACCGAGGGCTATCGCGTCGCCTACCGTGACGATCAATGGAATGGGAATGAGCGACGCGGCACCGATCGCTGGGGCACCACCGGCACGTGGAACCGAGGCGGGTATCGCGACCCCGGGCAAGCGCGCGGTTTCAGCGACGGCTACCGCAAGGGCGTCGAAGATCGCCGCGACAACCACCGGTTCGAGCCCGAGCGGTTCAAGGAAGTCAAGCAGGGCACCGCGCCGGGCTACGACGACGACTTCGGGTCGCGCGACCGCTACACGTCCAACTACCGGTCCGGATTCCGTCTCGGCTACGACGACGGCTTCCGCAGCGCCTACGCGAGCCGGTAACAGCTGACGTCCCACCGGCCGGGTATACCGGCCGGTGGGCTCAGGCGGCGAGGTGACCCATCAGGGTGGGCGCCCCGCCGCTTTACTGTTCGCGGCAGTTTCTAGTACCCTTTTGAGGTTCTTCCTCCACTTGCCGGTATCGTCTAGGGGTCAGGACACGTGGTTCTCAGCCACGGGACCGGGGTTCGAATCCCCGTACCGGTACCAAAAGCTTTCCAACACCTGCCTGACAGCGCCGACTGGCCTTCAACAGTCCCGCGGGCGGTCGTCCGCGCCCGGCGATGCCGGCGGATCGCGGTCGGCCGAGCCGTTAGTCGCCGTGCACGAGCCCGGCCCGCAGCGCCCGCCCCACGATTGCCGTCATCAGAGCAGCCGACAGCCACAGCAGCATGAGTGTGTCGGCCTGCCAGCCGCCGCTGCCTAGGTCTTCGAGGAACGCCGCGTGCAGCCACTGGTACGACGATGGCGACGCGTAGTGCGTCTTGAGCGTGTCCACCGCGTGCGTGGCGACGAAGAACGCGGTCGCGAACCAGACGACGGCCGCCGTCGCCGCGTAGCCGGCGACTCGCGGCGTCGGCTGGGTGCGGACCGTCCAGCCGCGCGTCACGGCCGCGAGCGCCAGCCCGGCGCCGGCCGCGCCAGCAATCAGCGCGTAGGTGGTGCGCCACATAACCGGGCCGAGGTACAGCACGGCAGTGGCGAGCACGACCGCCGACGCCGGAATCGCCATGGCCGAGACCAGCTCGGCCGAGAACGTCGTGCGGTCGATCCAGGGGCGCGACAGCCTCCGGTAGGAAAGCGCGGTCACGCCGGAGCCGACGGCGACCGCCAGCCAGGCTAGCGCGACGTCCTTCTCGTACAGCGCCAGCGCGAACGCCATCAGCGTCGCAACGGTCAGCAGTGGCAGCACCAGTGGAAACAACAGCCGCGAGAAGCCCACCCGCGTGCGGACAGCCGGCGGTGGCGGCGCGGCGACGGTGCTTGAAGCCGGCGCGGCAACTGGGATGGGACCCGGCGCGGGTCCGCCGCGCGGCGCGTCCGCGAGGCGCCGAACGCTGGCGAACAGTATCGGCAGGCTCTCGGCGATCAGCCCGCCGTCGGCGCCGATGACGGGGATGGTGTGGATCTGCCCGAACCCGAGCGGGATCGGGACCGCCTCGATCAGAACCGGCACGAGGGCGCCGCGCGCGTGGGCCTGCGTGGCCTCGTCACGCACCCAGTTCGAGGCCGCCGACTGCGCCGACCAGGCGACGATGACGCACTGCGCGCCGGCCAGCTCGCGGGCGATCTCTTCGTGCCACGCCTCGCCCGCCAGAAGTTTCCGATCCCAGTAGACGCTCCACCCCTCCGCTTCCAGCGCCCGGACGAGGCGCTCGACGCGGCCGTGGTCCTGCTTCGAGTAGCTGATGAAGACCTCGTGCACGATGCTGCCTCTTGAACGCTGGGACGCGCCGTACCGCACACCGCAAACCCGTCGGCCGGTCCTCGAACCCGATCAGTTCGCGCTGGTCGACATCGTCCAGGAACTTCTTCCTCCCTCTCCGGCAGCGACCGCCGAAGTCACTTCCGCCCGGTTTGCTGATACTCCGGCGCGAGCTCCTTGCAGGCCTCGACCCTGAACGGCGCATCCGCCGGCAGGACACTATCGGAATCCACGTACTTGTCCGCAAAGTAGAGCGGATCTTCGGCGACGATGCCGCGGGTGAGCTCGAGCGTCGTGGGATTCAACGTGAAGCGCTCGACGACGTGCAGTTGGCCGCTGTGCGGGAGGTTCCCTGTCAGGCTGCCGGGGAGGAAGCCGACGGTGTCCACGACGAGCGTGTCACCATCCCAGCGGCCGATCGAATGACCGCCGCGGCTCGGCGCGATCTTCGCGGGGTGCGCGGTCATGTTCATATGCACGGTCCGCGTCAGGCCCACGCCGTACTCCATCTTGATGGCCGTCGCGCTCTGCGTAATGCGGCCGATCGCGCCGTCGAACACCCAGTCGAACAGGATGCTCGTGATCTGACAGGAAAGCCGCGGGTTCTCCGCCGTCGGGCGCTTGCTCAGCGCCTCTTGTGCCGCGCGTCCCGCTGCGGTCAGCGTCACGGGCGGCGGGAACCAGCCGGCGGGGCCGCGTGGCGGCACCTTGCCGGCTCTGACCGCTTCGGCCTGGCTGATCGGCACGAGTCCGGCGCGCCCGCCGGGCGGCGTTGCCAGGACGTGTTGCTCCTGCGCCCACTCGCCGGCGAGGTTCGGCTTGCCGTTCGGCAGCCGGTAGGGTCGCTTCGTGCGATCGACGGACTTGGCGTCGCTCAGCTGCTGATAGCGCTCGAGCGTCGGCTTGTCGCCGAGCGTCAACGTGTCCACGGTGCACGCAGTCGGATCGTCGCGATGCGGGCTGCCCTTCACCTTGATCGCCGCGCCCCGGACAAACATCTCCGGCGACCAGCCCGAGCGTCGGAGCGTCGTGGCCGACCGCATCTCGCATTTCATCGCGACGACCTTGCCGTCGGCGCTGACGACATCGAAATAGACGTACGAATGCGGGTTGACGAAGTCGAGCCGCGTCAGCCTGCCCTCGAACTCAACCTTCTTGCTCGTGTCGTATCGGCCGGCGCCGTGGTGCGCGTCGGCGCGTTCGACGAGCACCGGTACCGTGAGCAGGGTGGCGACGAGTACCGCGCGTGTCACTCTTGTCATCGTTGTCCCCCTCGGCGTCCCCGCCGGTCCGACCACGCGGCGAACATTGTCACACTCTTTTCCGGCAGACCTTCGACCTGGGCGCGTGAACCCGTTTCCGAGTCGTTCCGGCCGCGGGACGTGTGTTGCGGCGCGCGCACTCGGGCGCGGTAACATCGGGGATGCCGGATCGCCCTCCTCTTTCCGTCTATCCGAGCGGGGCGCCGCTCGGCGCGCGCGTCGACGGCGTAGACCTCCGTCATCTCGACGACGGGCTGTTCGCGGCGATCCACCAGGCGTGGCTCGCGCATCAGGTGTTGCTCTTTCCCCATCAGACGCTGACCGACGCGGAGCTCATCGCGTTCAGCCGGCGGCTGGGCGATCTCGATCTCGCGCCGATCCAGGAAACCGGCCGCCGCTTCGTGGACGGCTACCCCGAGATCTACGTGGTCTCGAACGTCATCGAGAACGGCGTGCCGATCGGCAGCCTGGGCGCCGGCGAAGCCGTCTGGCACACCGACATGTCGTATCTGCGCGTGCCGCCGAAAGCCAGCATCCTGTACGCGCTCGAAGTGCCGCCTGAAGGAGGCGATACCAGCTTCTGTTCGATGTACGACGCCTGGGAGCGGCTGCCGGAGGATCTCCGTCCGCACCTCCAGCGGCGATCGCTGAAGCACAACGGCACCTACAACAGCGGCGGGTACCTGCGGCTCGGCGCCGTCGCGACGGACGATCCGCGCGAAGCCGAGGGATCGACCCATCCGCTCGTCTGCCGCCATCCCGAGACGCAGCGGCCCCACCTCTATCTCGGGCGGCGGAGGCTTGCGTGGATCGAGGGCGCACCGGTCGCGGAATCTGACGCGCTGCTGAACCGGTTGTGGGAGACGGCGACGGATCCGTCGCGCATGTGGACGCATCGGTGGTCGCCCGGCGACCTCGTGCTCTGGGACAACCGCTGCACGATGCACCGGCGCGACTCGTTCGACGCGTCTACGCGCCGCATCCTGCACCGCACGCAGGTGCGTGGCGCGGAGACTCCGGCGGCATTCGACTGACTGGGCGCCGAAGGGGTTAGAGCACGGTGAATCCGTGAGTGCCGTCGCGTTCGAGCTGCGCGACGAGGCCGTACTCCCACTCCAGGTAGGCCTGCATCGCGGCCGTGGCGTTGTCGGTGCCCTCGTACGGGCGCTTGTAGACGTCGGCCACTTCGCTGGACAGGTGCTCCAGCCCCTCGCGCATCGGCAAACCGGCCGCTTGCCACGCCGCAGTGCCCCCCGAGAGCACGTTGACCGGAGCGCCCACGAGCGCGGCGACACGTGGCGCGATGTAAGCGGCGGTGACGCCGTCGGGAGACGTGACCACGACGCGATCCGCGGTCGGCCATCGCACGGCCGATTCACGCAGCCGCGGCGCCGACACGAACCAGGCGCCGGCGATGTGCGCACTGCGATACTGCGGGCTCGGTGCGAAATCGAGGATGAGCACACGCTCGCGCGCGCGGGCCGTGGCCACTGCGGCAGGAGCGGCAAACACCGCCGGCGGCAATGCAGGGCGGCTCGGGCGCCACGCGCCGCTCTCCTGCGGCAGCTCCGACGCGCTCGCGTCGAGCACGTAGACGTCCCAGTTCATCTGCGCCAGCCACGACGCCGTCATGTCTGCACGGGCGCCAGCCGGATCCCAGAGCACGATCCGCGCGCCACGCACCGGCGCGAAGACGTCTGTTTCCTGCACCAGCTGCCCGCCCGGCGCGTTCCGGAATCCCTGCACGTGCGACGCCTCGTACTGGGAGGGGTTGCGCACGTCGAAGCGGTAGACCGTCCGCTGCCGGTCGCTCACGAATGCATGCAGCCCCTCGGCCGACAGACGCCGCACACCGGCGCGGTCGGCGACAGCGCGCGCGGCACGGGCCGCGTCCGCCCCGGCTTCCGCAACCGGCTCCGGCGCCCGGCCGGTCTGTCCGTACGCGAGCGTGAGGCCATCGAGCGTCCAGCCGATGGTGCCGTTCCGCAGTGCGGCGACGCGGTTGGGAATTCTGGCGTTGACGAGCGATTGGGCGCCGATGATGCTGCGCGTCCGTCCGGCGCAGTTGACGACCACCAGCGTCTCGGGACGCGGCGCCGCGGCGCGTGCCCGCCACACCAGTTCAGCTCCCGGCGCGCTGATCCCGCCGGGAATGCTCATCGTCCGGAACTCCTCCTCGCGCCGGGCATCGAGCACCACCACGTCCGCGCGAGCGTCGAGCAGCGATTTCAACTCGAGGGCGGCGATCGACGGCGTCTGCCGGGCCGCTTCGACGAGCTCGCCGAACGCCTTGCTCGCCGAGTTGACGTCCCCGAACAACTCTCCCCCGTCGTGCCGCCAGCCGTCGAGCCCGCCCGCAAGCCGGGACACACGGGTGTATCCGACGGCCCGCAGCGTCTCCACGGCCTGTTCCGCCAGCCCCTCGCCGGCGTCGTAGACGACGATCGGAGTGGTGAGTCTGGGGACGCGATCGAGCACTTCGGCCTCGATGCGGCCGATCGGCAGCGAGGCGGCAAACAGCGGATGCGCAGCGGCGTACGCACCCTCTTCACGCACGTCGAGCAGCGCGATCTCATCGCGCGCGATGAGTGCGCGGCGAACTCCGGCCGTCGTCACGAGCGGCACTTCCAGGTTCACGAGTGTCATGGTCGCACTTACTGAGGCGCCGCCACGCAGGTGAAGCTCGACCCCGCATCGGGGTCGCCGCGGCCGTCCCAGCCCGCGACCGTGCCGAATGCGCACAGCGGACGGGTGCGATCGATCCTGCCGGACGTCGCATGGGCCGCTTCGATCGACGGCGGTGCGACCCCCGAGTCGAGCCAGCGCTCAATGGTGCCGACCTCGTCGAAGCGATCGGTGCCGGGACCGCCTTCGCAGTGCCCCATGCCCGGCACCATGAAGAGACGCAGGTTGTCGGTGGCGTCGCCGCCGCTCGTCTCGAGCACGCGCCGACGATAGGCGATGGTGTTGCCAGGCGGCGTCTGCGGGTCCGCCCAGCCGTGATACAGCAGCAGCTTCCCGCCGCGTGCGAAGAACGGTCGCAGATCGGGATCCACCGCGTCGAGCACACCTGTCGCGCCCGCGGCACGTCTCACGTCTTTCGCCAGATCGAAGGCGCGCGGATCCCACGCCGCATCCCCGGCCACCACGAACCTGAAGAGGCCCACGGCGTTGTTCTCGGGCTGAGCGCCCGCCACCGCGGCCCATCCCAGTTCCGAGCCCGGCGCGAACCCCTCGGACAGCAGGCGTCCGCCGTTCGGGAGCCGCACGGGCGACCATAGCGATCGGACGGCTGTCACCTGCCCCGGCGACAGGCAGGCGCTACCGCCGCCGCTCGCCGGGCACGCCAGCGGGCCCGGATCCACGCGGCACGCGGCGGGGTTCTCGACGACGCCGTCGCGGACGCCATCGGCGGCGTCGCACTGCGCGAGGACAGCGTCGTGCACGATGCGGAACGTCTGGGCGGATATCGGTTCCCCATTCCCACGCGACGCCTGCCACCATGCCAGGCGCGAGGCGTAGAGATCGGTCAGGTTCGACGCCGGATCGCCGGCAATCACCGCGTCGTAGTCCTCGGGAAAACGCTGCGCTTCCATCAGCCCCTGGCGTCCGCCGAGCGAGCAGCCGTTCCAGATGCTGCGGCGCGGTGCGGAGCCGTAGAACGTCGTGGTCAACTGCTTCGCGCGCCGGGTCATCTCGTGCACCGGTGTCGGTGCTCACCGACGCGTACCCGGCCGCCAATCCCTCCGCCAGCAGGCCGTAGCTGATCGACCCGCCCCACCCTCGATTACCGACGCCGAGGAACGCGCGGTTCCAGCCGCTCGCCGGCAGCCAGAGCTCGACGCGGATGTCCGAGTCGGACGTCGGATGCAGCGAGGCCTCGACGCGGCAGAACGCTGGAAGCGCCGTGAACGGTACGTCGCCCGCGCGGCCACCCGGCGACTCGAACTGCCCCGCGCCGACGGCCGTCGCCGTCAGCATTCGCGCGTTCGGCAGCGCGTGCTGCACGAGCGCCTCGCAGGCCGTCTGTGCGAGAGCGGCCGGCGGCGTGTGCGCCACCGCCAGTGCCACCGCGAACGCCGCGGTCGCGCTGGCCGCCGCCAGGCCCGTGCGTGCGGAGGAGCGCGTCACCCTCACCATCCCGCCAGCCGGATCGCCTCGACCGACGCCGCCACGCAGAGCGCGGCCACCACCGTCATCAGCACGCCCGCGCGCGCCATGTCCTTGATCGAGAAGTAGCCCGACGAATACGGAATGATCGTCGTCGGCCCTTCGCTCACCAGGATGAAGGCGAGCGAGGACGTGAACGCGGCCGGCGCGACGACGGACCACACGTCGAGGTGAAGGTCGGTGGCCAGCGCCACCAGGATCGGCACGATGATGCTGGCCGTCACCGTGTTGCTCGAGAACAGCAGGTGGAGCCCGGCGACCGCCAGCACGATCACGACCGGCCTGAGCAGGTCGGGCACGAGGGTGATCTGGCCGAGCAGGACCCACGCCAGCCACCGGGCCGCGCCACTCTCGAAGACCACGAGGCCAAGCGACAGGCCGGCGACGATCAACATGATCCCGCCCCACTCGATGTCGCGTTCGGCTTCCTTCCACGACATTACCCGGATGCCGGGCAGGAAGAGCACGAGGCCTCCGGCGAGCGCCACAGCCTCCACGGGCGGATTCACCGCGCCCTGGGTCCAGGCCGACACGACTGGCGTCGCGAGCCAGACGGCAATGACGGTTGAAAATGTGGCCAGAGTCCAGAGCTCGGCTCGCGACAGTGAACCGAGGCCGCGCAGCCGCTCCCGGACGTCGTCGGCGCTGAACGGCAGCCGATCGATCTCCGGCGGAAACAGCCACAGCAGGAGCCGCCAGCAGAGCGGCACCATCAGGATGGCGGCCGGCGCCCCATAGATCATCCAGCGGGTGAACGAGATGTCCACGTTCGCGAGTTGCTTGATCTGCGCGATCGCCACCAGATTCGCCGCCGTGCCCGCCGGCGTGGCGATACCGCCGATCAGCGGACCGAACGCGGTGGAAATCATCAGCGCCCGTCCGAAGTTGCTGCTCCCCGGCGTCAGCTTCGCGTCGCGCAGCAGCCCGACTGCAAGTGGCAGCAGCATCGCCGCGACGGCCATGTCGGTGATCCACCACGAGATGAACGTTCCGACCGCCAGCACGCCGAGCAGTACCCGGTCGGTGCGGGTGCCGACCCGCTCGAGGATGTGATACACGAGCCGTGTGCCGAGCCCCGAGCGCGTGAACGCGGCCGAGAGCATGAGTACGCCGATGAAGAACGTCACGATCGGGTCACCGAAGCCGGCGCGGACGACGGTGCGGAAATCGGCGAGCTGGAAGAGCGGAATCAGCAGGACGACGAGCAGCGACGTCACGGCGAACGGCACTGTCTCCGTGACCCACAGCAGCACGGCAAACGCCATGATCGCGAGGCACGCCTGCCCCTTCGGTGTCAACGGAATCACACCGCCGGCGCGCTCGAGCGGCGCCGGCGACGGCAGCAGGTAGATCGCCAGCAGCAGCACGACCGCGGCCGCGAGGGTCAACACCTGCACGCTGGTCTTCCGCGGCGTCGAGATCGCCGCCACGGGAGCCGCCGTCGCCAGCGTCGGGGCGGCCTGGCTCACTTCGCCTCCCCCGTCTTCGGCACCACCATGTGCTCGGCGCTCCGCTCGCCTTCGTGGCACGCGTCCTCCCAGTACTCGTCGGCGTAGGGCTCGGTCCTCGCCCGCTCCCGCTTCAACCGGGCCGCGATCGTGAAGGGCCGCGTGTACGCCGTCGGGTCTTCGATCCGGACCTGGTAGTCGATCGCATCTGGGCCGACCATCGTCCAGCGTTCCACCATCCGCACGTTGTCGGTGGCGAAGTTGCCGATCATATCGAACCGGCCCTTGGCATTCTGGTTGGCCACCTCGACGACCAGCGTGTTCCCCTCCCACCGCCCGCGCGACTCGCCCATCCACAACTTGACGCCGCCGGCCAGCGGCCGGCGGGTGTCGTCGAGACGGATCAGGCGCGACACATGATTCTGCGCCTGCAGCAGGACGACGTAGCCCGGCGGCTGCAGGATCTTCGTCTCCGAGTGAAAGAGCTCACGCGGCACGCCGCCCGGGAGGCAGCGGGCCTGCGGATCGATGTGCTCGGGCAGCGACGGGTCGTCGGCATGTTTCGCCATCTCGGCCTGCTTCGCTGCCGCCCACGGCTGATACGGCACCTTGCCATCGCCGGGATCGACGACCCGGCTCGGCTTCCGCGCGCGGGTCGCGCCGGCGCCGGCGTTGAGCAACTCGTCGAGCCTCGCTCCGCCCGTCTTGGGATCGGTGATGTCGAAGGTGCCGGACACCTCGGGGTCCCAGCGCCCCTGGATGTCGGGCTGGCCGTCCGCGGTGCGGCCGGGCGTGTACGCCTTCGCGCCGGCCGCCTGCTGTCCTCCCGGTTCGGGTGCGGCGTACGTGGTCGCGCCGCCCACCGCAAGGAGCGCGGCTCCCGCCAGGCCCCACAGTGCTCGTGTCGAGTTCATGTCTCTCTCCCTGGTTGCGGCAGGACTACGGATACAGCTTCTCGTGCGCGAAGCCCTGGCACTCGTACTCGAGGAGGCGCGCCTGCGGCTCCTTGCGGCGGTAGAGCACCGTCTCCATGTCCCACGGCCGGGTGAACACCTTCGGGTCCTCGATGGTCACGCGGTAGCGGATGTGATCGGGACCCTCGGGCGTGAAGCGCTCGATCACGTGCAACGCCTCCGAATGGAAGTTGCCGGCGCGATCGAACCAGGTCTGGTCGTTGAAGTGCACCGAGTCCGCCACCAGCGTGTCGCCGTCCCATCGACCACGCGAGTCCCCCAGCCACCAGTCGATTGGACCTTTGGGATGTGGTGTGCCGTCGGTATGGACCGTGCGGATCGCGCGCACGTATTCGTGCACGAGCAGCACCTGCCCCTTCACCTGCAGGATCTGGAATGGGAACGGCATGAAGGTGAGGCGCGGCACCCCGGGCAGGTAGCACTTCGACTCGGGGTCGAGCGTGTGCCGCTTCTCGAAGTTCTCCTGCTTCTTTGCCGCCGCCCACGGCTGATAGGGAATCTCGTTGCCGACGACGACGCCGACGCCGGCCCGCACGCCCGGGCGGGCGTGGTGATCCTGGAGGTCATCGGCCGCGGCGTCGAGCACCTGCCAGAGCCCGGAGAGATCGGGTACCCCGTCCGCCGTCCGCTTCGCCGCCTGGGCGAACGCCGGCGACGCCGCCAGCCACAACACGCCGGTCGCGATCGCAACGTGGCGCGCGCGCCGCGCTTGCACTTGAGCCCGGGTGTTCATCGCGTCGGCTCCGCACCGTCGCGCGGCTCGCCCGTGCCCGAGGAGCCGAAGAACAGATCGCGCCCGTCGGGCAGCGTCACCGTGCGGCCGTTGGCAATCGGCTTCCCGTTCTTCGCCCGGAACCCTTTGATCAGCACCTCGGCGCCGATCGGGAAGTCGGTCTTGCGCACGCCGCGGCGCAACAGTGCTGTGGGCCCGCCGGTCTCGACCGCCCACGACACCACGGTGCCGTCGGCGTCCTTGACGTCCACGTAGATCCACCCGTGCGGGTTGATCCACTCCATCCTCGTCAGCGTCCCTTTGAGCGTGACCGGCTGGTTGTGATCGAACTCGGCGGAAAACGAATGGTGGGCCGCGAGCGGCAGGCCTGCGCCTGTTGCAAGGGCCAGTGACAGCAGAATGCGCGTCATCGGGTACTCCTATCGGAAGAGGGGCGCGAGCGGGGATGGCCGTAGGTGTCCACGGCCGTCAACAGCTCGTCCCAGGTGGTCACCCTGCCGTGCAGCGGGACGACCTGTTCGACGTCGAGAGCCAGACGCTGTACCGCCTCGTGGAACTGCACGAGGTTCGGGACGGCGTTCGGCTCCTGGCCCGGCGTGGCCGGAGGATTGAAGGAATCGGCCTCGATCAGCAGCCGTTCGGCCGGCAGATACACCATCAGCATGCCTGGATGGTGGAGGTTGCCGGCGTAGTGATAGACGACCGCGCGGCGCGCGCCGTCGCCGAAGGTCCGCGACCCGACGACGCCTTCGAAGCGCGGCTGCCGTCCGGTGCGCGAGAGACGGTCGGCACTCAGCCGCCGAGGGCCGTCGGCCCACACACGCGCGTAGTAGGCGATGTTGTCCTGGTGCGTGACGATCGTCGCCCCTTCCGCCGCATACGTTCGCAGGCCGCCCGAATGATCGAAGTGAATGTGCGTATTGATGACATGCGTGACCGGCTTGCCAGGTACCACCGTGCGCAGCGCCGCGAGCGCCCGCAACGACATCTCCTCGCTGTCGGGCGCTTCAACGACGATGACCGCGTCGGCGAGCTCGATGGCCACGCTGCGATCGCGCGGACCGAGCGGGATGCCCCACACGCCATCGGCCAGGCGTTGTAGCGTCGCGGGAGGCGCGGCGGACCGTCCGTCCGTGACAGACGCAGGCACGTCGACCCGGCCTGGCGCATTCGGCGTCACCGCGGCCACGTCGAGCGCCAGGACCGGATACCCGGCTTCGCGCTGCACGATGCGGCGTGGAAAACGGACCGCGCCAAAGGCGTCGTAGCGGGAGAATGCGACCTCGAGCGGCACGTCGCCCAGCACCGGCGTCCCGACCCAGGTCTCGACCCGTTCGACGAGCCCGGCCTCGTCGAGCGTGCCGTCGAGCGGCACGCCATCCGGCGTGGTGTAGCGCACGAACGTGATCGAACGCCCGTTCCTCTCGGCGGAGCGCACCGACGCGGCGCTGCCGGCGGCCAGCGCACCCTTGATGAAGCCGTGCGGCGTCATCCAGATCTGCGTGCGGCGGGCGAGATCCGACGGGCGCTGGTCACGCTCGCGTCCGGCGGCTGACGCGCTGGCGCCGTCGCCGTTCCAGGCTGTCGCTCCACTCACCCACCACAGCTGGCGCTGATCGCGAATCGGCTGGTTGCCGCCGCCGAGCGGCGGGTTCTGCCCCTGCGCCCGCGTCCGTTCTTCGCGGAGCGCGGGCACGCGGTAGTCGATCCACAGCGAGTAGCTGGGCACGTCGAACCGCGGCCAGGCCGACTGACCGTCGTAGGCCTGGCCGAACAGGTAGTCGGATCCGGAGGCCTTCACCTCGAGGGTGTCGAGACCGGGAACACCGAGCGCCGCCGCGGCAGCCTGCAGCGGATCGCCGGCCAGCGGCTGCGCCGTGGCCCGCACGGCGGGCACCGTGGCCACCATCGCCACGGCGGCCGCGCAGACAAACGAGATGGACGTCGCGGAGCGCACGTCAGAACACGAAGCGCACGGCGAGCTCCGCCTGCTGGCGCGGCTGCGCCGTCTGGATCCGGCCGAACGAGTCGGAGAGCGCGTTGGTGACCCAGCCCGTGCCGACGCCGCCCAGGTTGTCGGTGCCGAACACGTTGAACACCTGGCCGATGAACTCCACCCGCTGGGTGCCGCCGAGCACGAGCGCCTTGCTGATGCGCACGTCAACGCGGTTGAAGCGGTTGCCGTCGATCTGGTCCGCGGCCACCGGACCGAGCCCGTTCGCCGCGCGCCACGCGTCGACCAGGCCCAGGTCGAGATCGCGGTTGCCCTGGTTACGCGTCGTGCCCGGCACATAGTCAGTGTTCGAGCCGTCGCGGTTCAGGTCGCGGCCGGCAAAGGCGCTGAACGGCATCGACGAGCGCAGCGCCCAGACGGCGCCGAACGTGACGTCCTTCGGCAGCAGGTACGCGCCGCTGGCAACGAGGGCGTGCCGGCGGTCGATGTCGGCCGGCCCCTGGTCGAGCCCGGGATTGAAAACGTCGGTGATCCCGCCGTAGCCGTTGCCGCTCGTCCCCGTCCACGCGTTGTCCTGCTTCGACAACGTGTACGACAGCGTGAACTGGTTGCGCGAAGAGAAGCGTTTCTCGAGACGGACGAGGAGCGCGCGATAGTCGTAAGCGCCCTGCGACAGCTGCTGCTGGATGATGGTGCCCCACTCGGGCTGCGGCCGCAGCCCCGTGACCGGATCCGGTGTGTTGATGTTCACGCGGTTGGGGAACTTCACCGTCTTCGTGTAGATGCCGTCCACGTGCAGCGCCATCTCGCTTCCGAGCTGCTGCGAGAGCCCCGCGCTCGTCGTGTGTGACTCCGCGTTCTCGAGGTCGTTCGCCAGGATGTTGATGTTCGGCGGCGTCGTCACGGCGAACGCCAGCGGATTCCGGCCCTGGTAGGGATCGGGATAGGACGGATTACGGATATTCACGGAATACTGCCGGAACGCGTTGATCTCGCCGTCGCCGAGCGAATTCTGCATGTTGCCGTAGACCAGGCCATAGCCGGCGCGAGCGACCGAGCGGCCGTTACCGCGCACGTCCCAGGCGACGCCGACGCGCGGCGCCACGTTGTCGGCGTCACCGCGCGAGGCGAAGTCCACGTACGGCAGCGGACGCGGGTAGCGGTCCTGCGTGAAGTCCTCGTTCCAGATCTTGGTCTGGCGGTCGTAGCGCAGCCCCAGGTTCAACGTGACTGAGGAACCCAGACGCCATTCGTCCTGCACGAACGCCTCGTAGGTGTGGCTCAGGTTCTTCGGGCTGAACGCCGGCAACGTCGACGTGAACTGAATCGGGTTCACGAGCTGGTTGATGTCGAACGCGGGGTCGGCGGGGTTGAAATACTGATCGGTCGCGAACGTCCAGCTCCCGAGGGGCGAACCGGGGTTGTACATGTATGTCGGCAGGTTCTGAATGCCGCCGCCCGCCTTGAACAGATGATCGCCGGCGCTGATCGTCACCGCCTCGCGGAACTGCTCGTAGACGTTGTTGAACGACGTTCCCGGGCTCGCACCCCAGCTGAAGCTGGGAAACGAATAGCGCGCGCTGCCGATTGAGGTCGAGTAACCCGGCGGCGTGTAAGCCGGCGATGGCTCCGTCGTCTGGTTCGACTCGGCGTAGAGAATCGCGAACTCGTTGAAGACGCGGTCGGAGAGCTGCCAGGTGTGTCCAGCGAAGTAGGTGAAACCGGGCACGCTGTTGTCGGTACCGAAGCTCGCCGAGGTCCCGCCGCAGCTCTGGCAATACTGCGTCGAGCTCTGGCGCGAGTAGCGGAAATTGCCGTTCTGGCGGTTCGTCAGCTGCACGTCGCCTTTCACGAAGAAGACGTTGGTGAAGCTGCCGCCCTCGAAGGTCCCCTCGTTGGCGCCGTAGAACTCCGGACGGCCGGTGCTGACGGTGAAGAACTCACGGGTGCTGGTCCGCTCCGCGGCAGCGAAGACGTGGGCGCGGTTGACGACGATCGGGCCGCCGATCGAGAAGCCGTACTGGTTGCGGCGGAAATCGGCCTTGCCGTCGCCGAACTGCTCCTGCCGCTCCTCCTCGAACTTGTTCATGGCGTTGAGCGACTTGCCGCGGAAGAACTCGAAGGCCTCACCGGTGAAGCGGTTGGTGCCGCTCTTGGTGAGCACGCTGACCACGCCGCCCGAACGGCCGCCATACTCGGCGGGCATCTGCGCGAGGTGAACCTTGAACTCCTGGATTGCCGACTGCGGCAGGTCCTCGCGCGCGTCGCCGGCGCGCGAAATCATGTTGTTGAGGCCGTCCACGATGTAGTTGGTGGCGGCGGTCGTCATGCCGCCGGCGCCGACGTTGGCGCCGGGCCGCTGCGGCCGCGTCGTGTCGGTGCTGGTGCCCGGCAGGAGCAGCGACAGCGTGATCGCCGAGCGCCCCTCGATCGGCAGCATCGAGATCTGCTGCTGCGTGATCACCGTGGCCACTTCGGTCTTGGTGACCTCGACCGTTGGCGTGACGCCGGTGACCCTGACTGTCTCCTCGAGCGCCTGGAGGCCGAGCGTCAAGTTCTGCTGGACCTCGAGGCCGATCGTCAGCGTCAATCCGGCGACGTCCGCCGGTGAAAATCCCTGGAGCTCGGCGACGAGGTCGTAGCGGCCGGGCGGCAGCCCGCCGATTCGATACCGGCCGTCGCCTTCCGACGCCACCACGCGCGTCGTACCGGTTTCGAGATTCCGCGCCGTCAGAGTGACCCCCGGCAGGGCACCGCCCTGGGCGTCGGCGACGACGCCCACGATGGTCCCGCCCACCGTCTGGGCCCACGCGCTCGACGCACCTGTCACCACCAGCGCGGCCAACAGCGCCGCGGCGGTTCTCTGCAGCCAAAGTCCTGTCCAAGTCATCCGTCTCTCTCCATCTCCAAAGGGGATTTCGTGAGGAATCCGCTCGCGGCGCGCGCCGCGAGCGGACGACAGATGCAGACAGCGAGTGAACCTGACAGACGCATGGAATGGGTTCTCGACGGTGTTCGAGCCGTCACGTAGTGGAGGCGCGGGAGGGATTCGAACCCTCGAGTGGCGGCTTTGCAGGCCGCTGCGTTGCCCCTTCGCCACCGCGCCACGAAACACGGCACAAAAAGAAAAGGCCGGGAAGCGATGAGCTTCCCGGCCCTGAACCTGCGATACGTTGGCGACGATTCGAAGACGTTTCTACGTCATTCGTCTCGGCACACCGCGAGGCTCCTGCCCGGAAGCACCGGACAGCGACAACACGCGCGGCACACCAACGTCACGCGTCCATGAGAACCGAACAGCTGGGCAATCTCAACGTAACTTGACTTCCCCCTGGCGGCCAACGGGCAGATGACACGGCTTGCCGATCTCACGAAACAGGCTCCGCTGCTGATGCCCGTGGCCGACCGCAGCTCTCACTTTCACGCGTACAATCGCCGGAGTATCAGATCTGATGGAGCGGCAGTGAGCGAGCAGGAAGAAGATTTCGCAACGATGTTCGAGGCGTCCCTCAAAGCGCGTCGACTCGAGCGGGGCCAGAAAATCGAGGGGACCATCGTCGCGTTCGGTTCGGACGTTGCCTTCGTCAGCGTCGGAGGAAAGAGCGAGGCGCAGATCGACCTTGCCGAGCTCAAGGACGACGACGGCCACATCGAGGTGACGATCGGCGATCGCATTCACGCCGTCGTCGTCTCGACCAGTGGCGGCGTCACGCTGTCGCGCAAGGGCGTGCGCAATGCCGTGACGCAGCGCGAGCTGGAGAACGCATTCGAGGCCGGACTCGCCGTGGAAGGCAAGGTCGAGAGCGCCATCAAGGGGGGCTACGAGGTGCGCGTCGCGCGCGAGCGTGCTTTTTGTCCGCTCTCGCAGATCGACATTGCCCGCACCGTGGACCCAGCGATGCACGTGGGCAAGGCCTACACGTTCCGGATCCTCGAGTACAAAGACGGCGGCAAGTCCATCGTCGTCTCGAGGCGGAAACAGCTCGAAGATGAACAGCAGGCGAATGCAGCGGCCGTCCGCACGTCGATCGTCCCTGGCGCGGTGCTGCCGGGCCGCGTGGTCTCGGTGCTCGACTTCGGCGCCTTCGTGGATCTGGGTGGCGGCATTCAAGGCCTTCTTCACGTGTCCGAAATGAGCTGGTCGCGCGCCACCACGCCGGGCGAGGTGGTCGCCCACGGCGACCAGATCACGGTCAAGGTGCTGCGTGTGGACGAGGGCACGGGGAAGATTTCGCTCGGGCTGAAGCAGCTGCAAGACGACCCGTGGAGCAATGTGGGCGCGACCTATGGTGTGGGCCAGGTGCGGAGCGGCCGCGTGACTCGCATGGCGGAGTTCGGCGCCTTCGTGGAGCTGGAACCTGGCATCGAAGGGCTGGCGCATGCGTCCACATTCTCTCCAACCGGTCGGCCCGGTGACTGGGCCAAGTCTGTTCCCGTCGGCACTACCGCTGCGTTCGAGATTCTGAGCATCGACCTCGCGCAGAAGCGCATCGGCATCGCGCTCGTGCAGGAAGGGTCCTCACGGACCGCTGGTCCGACGACACCACAGGGCGCATTCGCGACTGGCGCGATCGTGACCGGGAAAGTGGAGCGTCACGAGAGATTCGGGGTGTTCGTGTTCCTCTCGCCAGGGCGAACCGGACTGATGCCGCTCTCCGAAACCGGCCTGGATCGCGACGCGGACGTGGTGAAGGCGTTTCCCGTCGGGAGCGAGGTGGAGGTGGCAGTAATCGAGGCTGATGCCAGCGGCCGCCGCATACGTCTCAGCAAGAAGGCCGTGGCGCAGCAGCGGGAGCAAGCAGAGTTGCGGGAGTATGCGGCCAGGCAGGATGCTACGCCCTCGGCGTCGCTGGGGTCTCTTGCCGACGCGCTGCGCGACGCCCTCAAACGTCGGTGACGGGCGCGCAGGTGCTAGTGCGTGCGTCCTTCGCGTAGTTCCGCTTCGGCGGCGTCGAGGTAAGCGCGATAGCCTTCGGGGTCGATGAACGGGTCGACCGGGTTTCTCGCGGTGGTACTCGCGACGAACTTGCGGTACCTGCCCCACCATCGTGCATGACACGTCACCCAGATGTCGGCCGGGAGGCCGCGGAGCACGCGGATGCTGCGCTCGCGGTCGGCTCCCTGTTCCGGATAAGTCGAGCTTGCGAGCACTCCGAGGTCACACGCGCTCACGACGTTCAGCACGCGGTCACCGTCGCGGACCGGAAACGACCATGAGGTGCATCCGCGTGTGTGGCCGGCGGTGACGTGCGCGGTGAGCGCAATCGGTCCCACACGGATCGTGTCGCCATCCTTGAACCGGTGGTCGACGCGGGGAGGCGGGTAGCCGAGGACGCCGACCCAGGTGAGTGCCCTCAATGGCAGGAAGGCGTCGGGGTCGTCGCCGCCGGAGGCGAGGGAGTCGGCACTCGCGTCGCTGGCCCACAACCGGGCACCCGACGCCTGCTGGAGCACTGTCAGCCCGCCCCCGTGGTCGGGGTGCGGCTCCGAGTTCAGGAGCACTTTGACGTCCTTGATGTCGAAGCCGAGCTTCGCGATACTCGCCATGATCAAGCGCGCGGTGGTGGGATAGCCGCCGTCGAGCACGACGTGGCCCTCGGGCCCAGTAATGAGGAAAGCCGCGACGTCGGTCGCCCCAACGTAGTAAAAGTTGCCAGCTATGCGGAACGGTTCGGCGGGCCCCTGTCCGCCAACCTTTGTCGCGTTCAGCCGCCTGCCGACGAGTACCAGCGCAACAACGCTCAGGACTGCCAGCAGGACCACCAGCCGACGACGCTTGGTGAAGTCATGCAACATCGGTTCGAGCGCTTCCTCCTCGCCGGTACGACCGGCGCCTGCCGGTGCGGTGTGGAAGGATCGCTTGCCAGACGCCGCTCAGTCTTGATCAGCCAGTGAGCATTCCGTGAGATTTCGGTGATCACGCGCGCCGGGCCCGCCTCGCCTTACGCCGCGGTTGCCGGCGGCACGTTTGCTCCGGCGCCGGCGAAGTCCCCGTTCGCGGCACTTCGCTTGCTCTAAGAACTCCCCAAACAGCATCGCCGCTGGAGCTGCACGCTTCGGCATTTCGGTTCTGTCGACACATGTCAATTCTGTTCGACGACACTCGATCGAGCACACGCTCGCCCGGCCGTTCGACCTCCGGCCTGTGGCTCAGTGTCGGTGTGCACGCCATCGTCGTCGTCCTCATCGTCGTCACGATTGGTGCGCCCAAGAAACCGCCGACGCCACGCATGCGATCGACGAGGGTGTTCTTGCCGACGATGTTGCCGTCAGCCCCTGTCGTGACGCCGCGCCTTCCTGCTCCGCCGGCCCCGCCGCCTCCGATTCGCGAACTCGCGAGAGCGGAAGTGCCGAAGCCGCTTCCAGTCGCGCCAGTCGTCGCCAAGCCGGTCGAGCCGCCCCCGCAACCGCTCGTACCTCCTGCGGCCCCAGCGGTCGAACGGCCCATCGAAAGGCCACAGGTCCAGCGTCCGATCGAGACTGGCCTGTTTGAGCGGACCAACAGCGCGCGAACGAGCCAAGCCGCAGCCGTCACGACGGGCGGATTCGGAAGTGCGGCGGCCTCGCCGCGCGGCGCCGCGAACGGACCCGGCGCCGTCACGACAGGTGGATTCAGCAGCGGGGAGCTCGCGCCGCGAGGGGCCGCCAACGGATTCGGCGAGGTGCAGACGGCGGGGTTCGATCTACGGGCGAGTGCGCCCGCCCAGCCTTCCGTGGCAGCGTTGACGAAGCCCATCGATCGGCCGGTCGAGATCGTCCTCAAGCCCACGCCGGAGTACACCGACGAAGCGCGCAGCGCCCGCATCGAAGGCACCGTGTCGCTCGAGCTCGAATTCTCCGCCGCCGGCGACGTCCGCGTGCTGCGCGTCGTGCGCGGACTCGGCCACGGCCTCGACGAAGCGGCCCAGCGGGCGGCACTCAACATTCGTTTCAAGCCCGCGCAGTCGGACGGCCGGGCCGTCGATTCCCGCGCCACGGTTCACATCACGTTTCGCTTGTCCTAGCCACAGGCACCTATGCGACTTGCACGTCTTCTCTTGCTGCTCGCTGCACTGCTCGCGCCCGCCTTTACGGCGTCGATCGCCCGTGCGCAGGCCAATGACCAGAAAGTTCCAACGGCCCAGACGCCAAGCCGCGCAGGACAGGTCAAGGCCGACGACATCATCGACCGGATGAGCAGGGCGGAACGCGCGGTGCTCGAGCGGTTGAGGACTTCCCACCCGTTGATGGAGGTGTACATCCAGAATGTGGCGCCGGACGAGGCGCGCGGCTGGGTCCCCACCGACGACAACTACTTCCTCGGCCAGCTCCAATTCGATGACGGGCCCACGCTTCGTCCGTTCGGACGACGGGAACAGCCTGGGATGATGCTGCGCCTCATCTCGGACCGGCCCAGCCTGGAGGATGCCTTCGCCGCGATGGTGGCGCCCGACTGGCGGGTGCTCGATCGAAAGCGATACGAATTCACGTACGTCCGCCGGGAGTTCCTCGGCGAATCGCGCTGCTTCGTCTTCGACGTCAGGCCGCTTCGCGACGGCAAGGGCTTCGTCGGCCGGATCTGGATCGAGGATCGCAACTACAACCTCGTCCGCTTCAACGGCGCCAGCCGCGGATCGGAAGAGACGTTGTCAGGCCTGCTCAAGCGGACGCTGTCGTTCCATATGGACGGCTGGCGTGTGAACGTCGCGCCCGGCGTGTGGGTGCCGTCGTACGTCTACTCCGAAGAAACGGATCTGAACAGCGCGTCCTCGTCCAAGTCTGCCTCCAAGTCGTCCTCCAGCTCGAAGCGGCAAGCCCGCTTCAAGAGCCAGACACGGATATGGGGATATCAGGCTCATAACGTCGACCGGACCGGCTCGTTGACGACGATCCGGATCGACGAGCCCAATGTGGCCGACACGACCGAAGGGGCCGCGCAGCTGTCGCCCGTGCTCAGCCAGCGCCGATGGGAACAGGAGGCCGAGGCGAACGTCCTCGAAAGACTCGAGGCGATCGGCCTGCTCGCGCCGGCGGGCGAAGCGGACACGGTCCTCGAGACCGTCCTCAACAACCTCGTCGTCACCAACAAGTTGAACCTCGAACGGCCGCTGCACTCCCGGATCCTGCTGACCACGCCCCTCGAGTCGTTCACGGTCGGCCACACGATCGTGTTGAGCCGCGGCCTCATCGACGTGCTGCCCGACGAAGCGAGCCTCGCGACGATGCTCGCGCACGAGTTGAGCCACGTGGCGCTCGGCCATCAGCTGATCGACACGAAGTTCTCGTTTGCCGATCGTCTGATGGTGTCCGACGGCGAGCTGCTGCAGACGCTGCGGTTCCGCCGCACGTCCAAGGAGGAGGCCGCGGCTGACGAGAAGGTCATCGAACTGCTCGGCAAGTCGCCTTATCGCGACAAGCTGGCCGACGCCGGCCTGTTTCTTCGTACGCTCTCGGAGCGGGCCAAGCAGTTGCCTCGGCTCATCCAGCCGCACATCGGAGACTACGTGGCGGCCAACGGGCAGATGACACGGCTTGCCGATCTCATGAAACAGGCCCCGCCGCTGATGCCCGACAGCCTCGAACAGATCGCCGCGCTCCAGCTCGGCGCGCGGCTCGTCGTCGATGCGTGGACCGGCAAAGTGACCCTCGATCGCTCGCCCGCCGTACCTCTGATGTCGGTTCGCGAGAAGACGCCGTTTGCCGTGACGCCGCTGATGCCCGTGATCAGATATGCGGAGCCTCTGGACGTCGGCACGCCCGTCCGCACGGTCGGCGAGTTGCGGTCCAACTGATTCGGGGCTCGCGGCTCATCTAGTGGCCTGTCCTCGGGGGAATTTGACCAGCACCACCAGCATCAGGCCGACCCCGCCTCCCGATCGCGAGGAAGGTATAGCGGTCCATGATGAAGCCGTTGACGAGCTTCAGCGTCCAGGGAAGTGCGGTGAGGCCGAGGACATAGCCGACGTCGGCAGCGCTTGCCCCATTGGCAGCCACCCAGGCGGGAATCGCAAACCAGAACAGTCCAAGCGGCAGCGAAAGGCTCGAGGCGGCCGAGAGTAACATCCAGCACGTGCCCCTCCCCCCGAAGGACTGGCCGCGCGTAAGGGACGTGTTCGAGGGCGCGCTGGCGCTGCCGGCGGACAGGCGCCTCGCGTACCTCGCCGAGCGGTGCGGCGGCGACGAGGCGCTGCGCCAGGAGGTGGAGTCGCTCCTCGCGTGGGACGCGCGCGCGGAGAGCCTGCTCGAGACACCAGTGCTGGCTCGAGTCGACGACGCGATGGTGACCAAGAATCTCGAGGGTCAACGCATCGGCCCGTATCAGCTGGCGGCGAAAATCGGCGCGGGCGGGATGGGCGAGGTCTACAAAGCGCGCGACACGCGACTCGATCGCACGGTGGCGATCAAGGTCCTGACCGCGCACCTCGCCGACGACGCCCACGCCCGCGAGCGATTCCAGCGTGAGGCGCGCGCCGTCGCCGCGCTGAATCATCCACACATCTGCATGCTGCACGACGTCGGGAGCCAGGACCCGTCGACCGGCTCCGGGCCGGCGCTGGACTTCCTGGTGATGGAGTACCTCGACGGCGAGACGCTGGCCGAGCGATTGGCGAAGGGACCACTCCTGCTCGATCGCGCGCTCCAGTACGCGATCCAGATTGCCGATGCGCTCGACAAGGCGCACCGTCAGGGGATCACGCACCGCGACTTGAAGCCGGGCAACGTCATGCTCACCACGGTGGGGACGAAGCTTCTCGACTTCGGGCTGGCGAAGCTGCGACCGGCCGCAATGGAGGCGGTTGCCGGGATGAGTGCGGTGCCGGCGATCGGCCCATCGCTCACGGAACGCGGCACGATTCTCGGCACGCTGCAGTACATGGCGCCGGAGCAGCTCGAAGGAAAGCCCGCGGACGCGCGCACAGACATCTTCGCCTTTGGTGCTCTGCTCTACGAGATGCTCACAGGCAAGAAGGCGTTCGAGGGGACGAGTCAGGCGAGCCTCATCTCGGCGATCCTGTCATCAGACCCACCGCCGATCGCGTTGCTGCAACCGCTCAGTCCACCCGCACTGGATCGCGTCGTCAAGAAGTGCCTGGCGAAAGACCCCGACGAGCGCTGGCAGAGCGCACACGATCTGACGAGCGAGCTGACGTGGATCGCGGAGAGCGGCCTGCAGACCGCCGTGGCAGCGCCCGGTGCGGACGCGCGGATTCGATCGCGTGGGAGGACGCAGCGATACGGGTGGATCGCGGCCGCCGTATTTCTTCTGACGACGCTTGCCCTGGCTGGGGCGCTGTCTCTCCGCCGCCCGCCGGTTGATACGCTCGTCTATCGCAGCACGTTTGTGCGGCCGGGCAACGCGAGCCTCCCCCTGTACTCCATCCTGGCGCTCTCGCCCGACGGCCGGCGCCTGGCCTTCGTCGCGCCCGACGCGAACGGCCACGACGTGTTGTGGGTGCGTGAGCTCGCGGCTCTGGTCGCCCAGCCGCTTGCGGATACGGAGGGCGCAGCGGGGCCCTTCTGGTCGCCTGACAGTCGCTTCATCGCGTTCTCCGCCGCCGGCAAGCTCAAGAAGATCGACGCGTCCGGTGGCCCTGCCATCCCGCTCTGCGATACGAAAACGCCCTTTCCTGGATCCTGGGGCCGGGGCGATGTGATCCTGTTCACGTCTGCAAATTACGCCCCGATCTCGCGGGTGGCGGCGGCCGGGGGAACGCCGACGCTGGCGACCACCCTCGATACCAAAGGCGGCGAGCAGTGGCACTCGTGGCCCTTCTTCCTGCCCGACGGCCGGCACTTTCTCTATGCGGCCGCTGGCGACCCCACGTCCGGCGTATACGTCGGATCGCTCGATTCACCGGACCGCACACGGCTGCTCGACTCGTTTGCCAACGCACAGTACGCGTCGGGGTTTCTGGTCTTCCCGCGCGCCGGCACGCTGATGGCCCAGCCGTTCGACGCGACCCGCCTGGCGCTCTCGGGCGAGGCCATGGCGGTGGCGGAACACGTCGATTTCACTCGGGGGGTGCCGCCGACGGGCACGCTTGCCGCATTTGTGGTCTCGGACACCGGTGTCCTCGTCTTTCAAGCATTCAGGACCTCGCGGTTGGCCTGGTTCGATCGCGCGGGCAAACAGATCGGGGTCCTGGGCGACCCGGCGCGGTACGGGACTAAGGTGCAACTCTCTCCTGACGGCAGTCAGGCAGCCGTCGTCGCGACCGACTCACAGGAGGCAGCTAACGTCTGGCTCTTCGATGTGACGCGCGGCGTGCGGACGCCTCTCACGGTGAGTGGATTTGTAAATGGGTGGGGGTCGGTCTGGTCGCCCGATGGGCGCCGCGTCGTCTTCGCATCGAGAACAAAGGGACACCAGGATCTGTATCAAAAGGCGTCCAACGGGGCAGGCCCAGAGGACGTGCTGCTCGCCAGTGATGTCAACAAGTGGCCGGAGAGTTGGTCTCCCGACGGCCAGTTCCTGCTTTACAACACCGGCGAAGCCAAGTCGAACCAGTACTACGATATCTGGGTTTTGCCCCTGGTCGGCGAGCGCAAGCCCCGTCCGTTCATCGAGTCGCCGTTTATCGACGTCGCGAGTCAGTTTTCTCCAGACGGCCACTGGGTGGCGTACAACTCGAACGAGACCGGACGCTCCGAGGTGTACGTCGTGCCGTTCCCGGGTCCGGGGGGGAGGGTGCGGATCTCGACGGCTGGCGGAGACAACGCGCGGTGGCGCCGCGACGGCAAAGAGATCTTCTACCTCGCAGGCGAAACGCTGATGGCAGCGGCGGTGACAGCGAACGGGTCGCGCTTCGACGTGGGGGCGGTGCAGCGCCTGTTCGAGGTACCCGTGGTCGATGGGGTTTGGCCCTATGACGTCTCTGCCAACGGCCAGCGCTTCCTCGTCAACGTGCTGGAGGGAGCGGTGCCGCCGCTGACGATCGTCGTCAACTGGCCCGCGGGGCTCAAGAACTAGCGAGCTCGCGCGCCAGCCAGGCCTTCGCCAACCGCGAATCGCGCATCACCGTGTCGGGCGCCACCTTCAGGACGACGGCCGTCTCCTCGACGGTCAACCCTCCAAAGAAGCGCAGCTCGATGATCTGACTTCGCCGCTCGTCCCTCTTCGCCAACTCGCGAAGCGCATCGTCCAGCGCGACCAGATCCGGTGACGTGTTGCCGGCCACGGCCAGGTCTTCGTCGAACGTGACTCGGACGTCGCCTCCACCACGCTTCTGGTAGCGCCTGGCCCTGGCCGAGTCCACGAGGATGCGCCGCATGACCCGGGCGGCCATGGCCAGGAAATGCGCCCGGTTCTGCCAATCCATCTGCCTGACGTCGATCAGGCGGATGTAGGCCTCGTTCACGAGCGCCGTCGCCTGAAGGCTGTGACCGGCGCGCTCCCCAGCCATACAGCGCCGCGCGATCCGATGGAGCTCCCGTTCGATCGCCGCCATGAGGCGCGACAGCGCGGCTTCATCGCCGCCCCGCCACGCCAGGAGCATGCCCGTCACATCGGGAAGCGGTCCAGGAATACGCAAATTATCCGCCGATTATCGCTGTTTCTAGGTTTCCGCCGCGTTTCCCGCCTCCGTGCGCGAGGAGGAAGACGCCGTGGCCCGAACGCTCGCTGTCATCCTAGCGCTCGTCTGTGTTTCGCACACCATCCACGGCACACCGGCGCAGCAGGGACCTGCGGTTCCGCGAGTGCGCTCCGAGAACCCGCTGCTGGCCGCCGCCATCGTTCAAGGGGCACAGCGGTCGACAACCTTCCGTCGTCTCATCGACGCCATCGACGCGACCGACGGTCTCGTGTACGTCCTGGAAGGCAGGTGCGGGCAGGGCGTACGGGCCTGCCTGCACATGTCCCTCGAGCTGTCCGGCACGAACCGGCTCCTGCGCATCCTCGTGAACCCCCGTCGAGCGCCCGGGTGTGAGCTCATCGCCTCGATCGGTCACGAACTGCAGCACGCGCTCGAGGCGCTCAGCAATCCGAACGTCAGGACCTCCTTCGGACTCTCGTCCTTCTTCCATCAAATCGGGCCGGAAGGCCCTCGCCGGTTTGAAACGCCAGAGGCGATTCACGTTGGATTGGCCGTGGACAAAGAAGCGTGCTGATCTACCGATTCACTTCTCTCTTTCGAAGATCAGGTTCATGAACACGATGTGGTCCTTCACGTCGCGCATGAAATGCGGCACCCCGGGCGGAGTGACCACGATATCGCCTGCTTTAATCGTGCGCTCGACGCCGCCCTTGATGTCGTCGCCGGGCTTGCCTGATAGGACCGGCTGGCCCTTGGCGTCAACGATCGTGCCGCCCGTGACCAGCGTGCCTGCGCCTTCGCGCACAACGTAGATTGTCAGCGACGTGGGATGCACGTGTGCCGTCTCGGGTCCGGTCAGACGACGGATGTTGACGCTATAGAAGCCTCCCTCGAGCAGCCTGGTCGTGGCGAGGTTCTTGCCGGGCATTGCCTTGGCGACTACGAGCAGGTCTTCCGCTGTGAGATCGATGGCCCTGTCGGCCGGTGCCTTGTCGCGAACGGCCAAGGCCCCCATCTGCCGCGTCGTCTGAGCAGATGCGTGAATGACCGCAAGGCCAATCATGCCGGCAAGCAACACTGTCGTGCGCATCGTCATCTCCATCCTGAAACAGCAATTCATCTGCCCCGCTGAGGTGTTTCTCGGCACATGTGCAGTGTCGGCTACTCCTTGGGCCTCGGCACGACAATCAGCGACTTGATGTCTTCGGCCTCCGGACCGTCATGTTTGCTGAAGGTCTCGGCGTGAGCGGCGATGGGCGCTCCGAGGGCGAGAACCGCGAGAGAGAAGACATTGGATTGTGGGCCATCTCACGTCCCGTACCGGCTCCGGGTGTGGATGGCCGAGTGCTCCAGGCTGTCAGCCGTTCACCCTGCAATTCCCGTGAACGTCACGATTCAACCTTCCTCATAACCTCGTACCGGTACCATCGACGCAGGTGATCCGACTTCACCGCTAACTAAAGGCCCGGCGAAGGCTTTCTCTTCGAAGTGAACTCGCACGCGCTTCTCCGACTTGCCCCTGCTGCGAAGGTTAAGGACGACAAATGCCGTTATGGACGGCTGACGAAGCAAAAGCAGTATTCATCAACGCCGCCAGAGCCGTCCCCAGGTGCCAGAAAATGCAGTCTATCCACCATGTGATTGTGACCACCTACAAAAGAGCGATAAATCCCCGTCGCCTCGAGCACCGTTAGGTCGAAGGTCCCTTCCAAGTACCGCCCACCGACGCCGTCGGGAACAAAAACGGTATCGCTACCCGTGAAGCGCATCACAAACGAGCCTCCAGGGACGTGGTAGGCACACAGCTCGCCGTCGAACTGCACGTAAAAGTTGCCGACAGCCTTGTTCTTGTTCTTATTACCAGGAATGCCGCTCACGCCGTAGATCTTCGTAGTCGAGTACGCACCATCATTCAGGTCCACCATGGACAGGCCGAGATCGGGCGCATCAACCACGGGCTGATAGAGTCCCTTCAGCAGGAGGACAAACGAATCGTCGGGCACGGCCGCTCCTTGAGCCATCATCCGCCCAGGGAATGAAAGCAGAGCGGCCAGCGCCCCGCCGATCACCGTTCTTCTTTGTATGTTGGTTGGTTCTTGTCTGTCGGGCGTGCTCTGGTTGATCGCGGCGTCGCTAGTGGGCATAGTGCGCTTCATGAATTCTCCCCTCGTAAGCGGACATTTCCGAATCGCCACCCTTGGACGGGAGAGCATCCTATACCTATCAGGCGGGTTCGAATCAAGATTCGTCGCCGCATGAATCCCCGCATCACAAACTCGACACAGCGTGTGGGTGCTCGCACGGTCTTCGATTGAACGGTGAGGACTGGGGAACGCGCCGCTGGCGACCCGTCGAGTACCATCCTCGACGATGGACAATGGTTGGCAGCGCTCGGCCGACGCCTGGGTCGCCGACATGGGCACGTCGGGCGACTTCGGCCGACGTTATGTCCTCGATCCCGTGATGCTTCCCCGCGCGGTCGCGGGTTCTCCCAGGAACGCCCTCGACGTCGGCTGCGGCGAGGGGCGCTTCTGCCGCATGCTCGAGTCGCGGGGGGTCGATGCGGTGGGCGTCGATCCCACGTCGGCGTTGATCGCAGTGGCACGGACTCGCGATCCCTACGGGACGTATGTGGAAGCGAGAGCCGAGCAGCTGCCGTTTCGTGAAGGGGCCTTCGACCTTGTCGTCAGCTACCTGTCACTGATCGACATCCCCGATGTCGAGGCGGCCGTGCCCGAGATGGCTCGCGTCCTGCGACCCGGTGGCACCCTGCTGATCGCCAACCTCACGAGCTTCAACACGGCGTGCGCGGACAGCGGCTGGGTCAAGGACGCGGCTGGGCGGCGCGCCTACTATCCGATCGACCACTACCTCGAAGAGCGCGCGATGTGGATTGAGTATCGAGGCATCCGAATCGTGAACCACCATCGCCCCTTGAGCACGTATCTGCGCGCACTCCTCGGGGCCGGGTTGGTTCTGACCCATTTCGACGAGCCCACCGCCTCCGCGGACGCACCGGCCTCCCGCGCGGCCGGTTACGATCGTGTGCCTTGGTTCCTGGTCATGGAGTGGCTGAAGCCTGCGAGACCTTAGGAAACACCGTTACTTGTATGCCACGGCCGCGGCGGACGGTCCTGCCAGGGGGATGAGGTCGAAGCGCCTGAATCCGACTTGCCCGCACCACGCCCGAAAATCGGCCCCCGTGTAGTCGGCGGCGTCCCCGAACTCGATCAGCATGTTCAGCGACATCAGCAGACCGAAGGCGTTCTCGCGCCGGGCATCGTCGATGACGTTCTCGATCGCGATGAGCGCGCCTCCTTCTGGCAGCGCATCGTGCGCCTTGCGAATGAGCTGCAGCTTCTGCTCCACATTCCAGTCGTGAAGGACGTTGCCCATCGTGACGACGTCGGCCGGCGGCAACGGATCGACGAAGAAGTCCCCCGAGACGACCTGAATGCGATCGGCAAGGCCGGCGCGGTCGATCGCGGCCTGAGCATGAACTCTCACCGGAGGAAGATCGAACGACTGAAAGCGGAGATGCGGATGCCGCGCCGCGACCAGGCGCGATAGCAGCGCGAGCGCGCCGCCGACGTCGGTCACGGTCCGATACCGCGCGAAGTCGAATCGCGCGGCCAGCAGGCTGAAATTTCCTGCCTGCAGGCCCGTCATCGCCCGAAGAAACTCACCGAGCCTGGCTTCGTCGGCATAGAGCTCGGCGAACATGGGCTTGCCCGTGAGTTTGATCTCGTTCTGCGGCTTGCCTGTTCTCAACGCTTCCCCCAGGCTGTTCCAGAAGCCGAAGAGCCGCGAATTGAGCATCTCGGGCATGCCGCCGATGTAGGTGGGGCTCTGCTTGACCAGAAACGCCGCAGTCTCAGGCGTGTTCCGATATCTGCCCTCGGATCCATCGCCATCGCGGTGCAGGAAGCCGAGCGCGACCAGCGCATCGAAGAAGTCGAGTCTGCCCCGAGGATGGAGCCCGAGCGCAGCTCCGAGCTCCTCCGCCGTCATCGAACCGTCCCCAAGCGTCGAGAACAGGTCGAATTCCACCGCGGTGAGCAGGACCTTCGAGGCCCAGAAGCCCGTCGCGGTCTGCATGATGTGCGTCGGATCGAGCTGATTCATGTATTTCTCTGCGGTGAGACGGAAGGAACCGTGCTGGATGATAACGTCGAAGGCGTCAAATGTTTCTGAGATGAAGACTCTGCTGGTCCTGAGGCACGCCAAGTCGAGCTGGAACGATCCGGCGCTTGATGACCATGAGCGACCGCTGAACAAGCGCGGCCGGCGGGATGCCCCGCGGATGGGAGCGCTGGTGCGAGAGTACGGACTGATACCAGATGTTGTCATCAGCTCCGACGCGGTGCGAGCGCGGCTGACGGCTGAAGCGGTGGCCGCGGCGGCTCGCTATGCAGGAGAAGTCCTGCTGGACCCGCGTCTTTATCTGGCTGGCCCCGCCGACATCCTCCCGCTGCTGCAACGGGTGCGGGAGAACTCCGAGACCGTGATGATCGTCGGGCACAATCCTGGGCTCGAAACGCTGGTCGAGCAACTGACCGGCGAGCGGCAGGACTTGCCGACCGCCGCCCTCGCGCAGATTGGCCTGCCGATCGATCAGTGGCGCGATCTCAAACTGTCGACCCGAGGGACGCTCGTGGGCCTCTGGCGGCCCGAAGAACTGACATCCTCGTGAAAGCCAGGATAGGGGACGTCGGGCCGATAGCCGAGCAGCCCGCCGAGCGGCGCGATCAGCGCGAACAGCGCCTGCTGCACCGCCCACGGCGGGGTCGTTCCGTGAATCACGTCACGGTACTCGGCGAGAGTGACGCCCAGCTGCAACAGATCTCGCGGCAGACCGCGCGCATTCGTCTTGCCGGCGACCGCCATCGCGAAGAACGTCGTGATGAATTCGGCGAAACGCCCGGCCGGGCGGAACTCGAGCGTTACGCGTAAATCGTCGGTCCCGCTGTTCCACCAGATGTGGGGTGTGCCCGCGGGAATCGTGATGGACTCGCCAGGCGCATAGAGGCGTTCCTCGCCATCGATACGTAGCCTGATCCGCCCGCTCGTGATGTGAAAGCGCTCTTCCTGTCGGGGATGCACGTGTTCGGACGCCACAAACCCACCGGGCCGCACCACCATCTCGATGCGCAAAAGTTCATTCGCTGTCTCGCTGCCGGTCAGCACGAATCGCATCGTCTCGCCGGTCACCGGGTTCTCGATGAAATCGCCAGCTCTCACCATACTTACCTGGTAACGCGGCGTTTCGAGCCGGAGGCCGCAAAACGGGGGGCAATGTTCGGTGACGGAGGCACGGGGGCGAATCGCCGGCGGCTTCAGCTAAGATTGGTGCCCTCAAGGAGCAGGTATGACGCCAGCGGTACGCGCGCGAGTGAAGACCACCATCGGATTCGGAGCCCTCACGGCCCTCACGGCTGCGATGATCGTCAGCCTCGGCAGCGCGCAGGCGCAGCGGACGGCGCCGCAGGGCTACCTCACGGGCACCGTCCGCAGCAGCCAGGGGCCCGAGGCGGGCGTCTGGGTGATCGCCGAAACCAAGGACCTGCCGACGAACTTCATCAAGATCGTCGTCACCGACGATCGCGGCCGCTTCATGATTCCCGAGCTGCCCGACGCGAACTACCGCGTCTGGGTGCGGGGCTACGGCCTCACCGACTCGACGCCGGTGCAATCGAAGCCGACGGGCGCCGCACTGGCGCTCACGGCCACGCTGGCCACGACGCCGCTCGAAGCGGCGAAGGTGTATCCGGCCGACTACTGGCTCTCGCTGCTCGAGCCGCCGGCAAAGAGCGAATTCCCCGGCACCGGTGCCAAGGGCAACGGCATCGGTCCCGCGATGCTGACGCAGAACCACTACATCAACTCGCTCAAGTCCGACTGCAACTTCTGTCACCAGCTCGGGAACCAGTTGACCCGCTCGGTCGATCACGTGCTCAAGGCCAAACCGGAATTGAAGACGCACGAAGAGGCCTGGGAGTGGCGGCTCGGCACGGGCGTCCGCGGGACGTCGATGTATGCCGTCCTGAACACCCAGGGGAAGGATCGGCTGCTCAAGACCTACGCCGGCTGGACCGAGCGCGTCGCCAAGGGCGAGGTGCCGCCCGCGCCGGCGCGGCCGAAGGGCGTCGAACGCAACCTCGTGGTGACGCTGTGGGACGTGGGCGACGACCACTCCTTCATGCACGACGAGATCACCACCGACAAGCACCGTCCCACGGTGAACGCCAACGGGCCGGCGTACGCCGTATCGGCCGGCCACGGTCAGCTGGTCGTGCTCGACATGAACCAGAACAAGACCGAGGCGATCGACATCCCCACCCGCGAGCCGAGGGAGAAGGTGCCCTCGCGCTTTCCGGCGCCGAACCGGCCGTCGCTCCACTGGGGCAACGAGCACCTCTGGGCCAACCCGCCCTACGACCCGGCCGATCCGCACAATCCGATGCTCGACAGCAAGGGCCGCGTGTGGATGACGTCGAAGATTCGCAGCAACGCGGATGCGTCCTGGTGCAACAGCAAGACCAACAAGTTCGCGGACTGGTTTCCGCTCACGAGCAGCGGCCGGCAGGCGTCGTACTACGACCCCAAGACGAAGCAGTTCGTGCTCATCGACACCTGCTATTCGACGCACCATCTCCAGTTCGACAACGATGCGAACGAGACGGTGTATTTCAACGAGCTGATCGGGCCCATCTTCGGCTGGATCGACACCAAGGTGTACGACCAGACGAAGGACGAGCAGCAGGCCAACGGCTGGTGCGGCCAGGTGCTCGACACCAACGGCGACGGCAGGATCACGCGGCCGTGGAACGTCTCGAGGGTCGGGAACTCCGCGCTCTATCTCGGCGACACGGCCGGCGCGGCCAATAGCCAGCAGTCGACGGCAATCGACCCGAAGCTCGACACGCAGGTGACCTACAGCCTGTATGCGGTGATTCCGAGTCCGGTGGACGACAGCGTCTGGGGCGTCAGCGAGCAGTACCCGGGGTTCCTGGTCCGGCTGCAGCGCGGCGACAATCCGCCCTCGAGCTGCAAGTCGCAGGTGTTCAAGGTGCCGGAGCCCGGGTTCGATCCGCGCGGCGTGGACATCGACCGCAACGGCGTGGTGTGGACTGCGCTGGCCGCAAGCAGTCATCTGGCCAGCTTCGACGTGCGCAAGTGCAAGGACCTGAACGGCCCGGCCAAGATCGACGGCAGCCAGTGCCGCGAAGGCTGGACGCTCTATCAGACGACCGGCCCGAAGCTGAAAGGCACGGACGTCCCGGCGGACTTCCACTATTACAACTGGGTGGACCAGTACAACATCGCCGGATTCGGCGACAACACGCCGTTTGCGACCGGATCCAACTCCGACGCGCTGCTGGCCCTGAACCCGCAGACGCGCGAGTGGACGACGCTGCGGGTGCCGTATCCGCTCGGCTTCTACTCACGAGGCATGGACGGCCGCATCGACGATCCGCGCGCCGGCTGGAAGGGCCGCGCCCTGTACGCCAACTACGGCACGCACTTCGTGTGGCACATCGAGGGCGGCAAGGGCACCAGGGGCAAGATCGCGAAGTTCCAGATCCGGCCCGACCCGATGGCCAGGTAGGCAATGTGGCCGCGGGTCTTCAGACCCGCCTCATCAAGTCATTTGTAGAGGGCGGCCTTCAGGCCGCCCTCGTTTTTTGAGGCTCGTGCGTGGTCGGCCACTGCGAGGGGGCCTCCCGCGAGCTCGTGCTCGCCGCGCCGGCGAGCGCTGCGATGGCACACGGCCGCTGGCCCGGGAATCGGACGGCTCCCGCCGTCCTCAAACCCCGTTGGTCCCCACAGCCTTCTCGCGCTCGCGCGTGGCGTCGCTCGGCACGGCTCGAAACTCGTCGCGAGAGGCCCCTCGCAACGGCCGACCGCCGATGGCCCCGCTCACTGCAGGGCGGTCTGAAGACCGCCCTCTACATTGGGCCCGCCCTACCTTGGCAGCGACATGAGGCCGATCGTGACCAGTAGCGGGATGAGCACGGCCACCAGCGCCTCACCGGCAATCAGCCCGGAGGCGGTGGCAATCGCATAGTGCTTCTGCGTCGCGGGCGACACGCGCGTCCACACCCAGTCGATCACCGCGCCGATGAAGATCACGGTGACGGCGCTCACGGGGATGAGCATCGCGATGCCGACGCCGGCCGGCGACGGAATGAACGGCCGCCACGACTTGCGCCGCTCGAGCAGCGTCAGCACGACGCCGATGACCGCGCCGACCGCCGTGGAGCTTTGCATCCACGAGAGCCGCGCGAGGGATTCGGCGCTGGCGCCGGCGCCCGACAGGTCCTGCGTCACGAGCTTGGCAAAACCCACCCACCGCTGCGACGTCGGGCTGAGGAGCTGCGCGCCCTCGCCGACGATGCCATAGGTGTCGCGCAGCAGCGGATACATCACCGCCAGCGCCAGCGCGCCGACCGGCACCGCGATGAGCTGCATGTAGGTGAGGATGCGCGGGGTCGAGCCGATCATCGCCCCGGCGCGGAAGTCCTGCATCAGCCCTTCCGACTCGGCGGCCACCGCACCCGTGATGCCGCTCGAGACCATGCTGGCGCGCAGATCGCCGGGCGCGACCACCGCGAACATCGCCTGCATCACGTTGGTCATCGTGCTGATCGGCCCCCAGTTGGTCTCGCCGAGCACCCGCAGCGCCACGAGGCCGAGCGGGACCGACAGCACAATCGCCAGCACGGAGTGCCACACCGGGGTCTGGAAGAAGAACGACTGGACGGCAATCAACGCAATCGTCGACAGGGTGGCCCCAATCACGACCCAGCGGAGCGGCAGGTCGCCGGTCGTGGTATCGGCTGCCGCCAGCGAACGGAGGGTGGCCATCAGCGCACGCCAGCGCAGGAGCAACGCGCACATGCCGCCGGCCACGAGCAGGCCGACCGATGGCCACATCACGAGCAACAGGATGTCGACACGGCGTCCATCGGCGGCGAGCAGCCCCTGCGACACCAGCCAGGGCGGCATCAGGACCCAGGCGATGATGGCGCCGATCAGCATGCTGGCGCTGATGCGCAGGCCGATGATGATGCCCGAGCCGATGCTCAGGAGCGACACGCCGAAGCCCAGGCCGACGCGGCCAGAGAAATCGTTGACGACGAGCGGGATGCTGTCCCGGACCCATTGCAGCACCGTCGCCAGGAAGACCAGGCCCGAGGCCACGAGGGCAGCCATCATCGCGAACGCGGACTTGCGCGCCTGCGGCCCGCGCGCGTCGAGCGCAATCAGCGTCTCGCCGGCGGCGATCCCGTCCGGGAACGGCAGGTTCTCGTCGTCGATGAAGTGCTTGCGCAGCGGCACCGCCAGGAACACGCCGAGCAGCCCCGACGCGGTGAGCCAGGCCCACGTCTGCATCCTGGTCAGGTTCACGTCGAACCCGCTGCCGGGCTCGAGCCGCAGCAGGTCGAACGCGGCGAGGAGCCAGCAGAGGAAGGCCACCTGCCCCGCCGACGTGCCCGCCGTCTGCACGACGTTGTTCTCCCAGCGGTTGTAGCTTTTGGAGAGCAGGCCGAGCGCGAGGAACCCGAAGAACGCCGACACGACCGAGATGTTCGGGCCGAAGCCGAACTTCAGGACCATGTAGGGATAGGACGCACCGATGATCAACGCGACGATGAGGCCTACGATGACGGAGCGGGGCGTGAACTCGCGGATGTGAGGGGGCTTCTGCGGGCCGGGGGACGACATGCGGCGGATTGTATGCGGCCTCAGGCCACTTTCTTCATGGCTTTGCGTCCTGCCCGCGTCCGGCGTTCGATCAGCCGGGCCACGGCGGCCTCGTCGCCCGAGAGCCGTCCCGGTCGCGCGGGCCGGCGACGGACGGGCCCGATGACCTCCCCGTCGGCATACGCCTCGAGGACGGCGGGGTGCACGTAGGATTTGCGGCACACCGCCACCGTGTTGCCAAGCCGATCGGATGCGGCTTCGACGGCGCGCACGATCGCACGTTTCTTGGCCGCGGCCGACGGGGCCGGCGGTGTGCCCGCCAGCGCGCAGGCCACCAGCACGGTGCCGGCCCAGGTCCTGAAGTCCTTGGCCGTGAACGCCTCACCACAGGCCTCGCGAACGTAGTCGTTGACGTCGGACGACTCCACGCCGCGGCGCTCACCGCTCTCGTCCACGTACTGGAACAGCTCGTAGCCGGGCAGGTCGCGGCACCGTTTGACGATCCGCGCGATCCGGGCATCGCGGCAGTCCACGCGGTGCACGATGCCGCTCTTGCCGCGGAACTCGAACGTCACGCTGGAGCCGTTCACTTTGGCGTGCGCATTTCGCAGCGTCGTCAACCCATAGGAGCGGTTGGCGCGCGCGTACTCCTCGTTGCCGACGCGGATGAGGGTGCGTTCCAGGAGCTCGACGACGGTGGCCACGACCTTCTCACGCGGGAGGCCGGATCGTGCGAGGTCGGCACCAGTGCGGACGCGAAGCCTGGGCAGCGCCGCGGCGAATTCGAGCAGGCGTCCGTATTTGACGTCGTCACGCACCTCGCGCCAGCGCGGGTGATAGCGATACTGCTTCCGGCCGCGCGCGTCACGGCCGGTGGCCTGGAGATGGCCGAGGGGATGCGGGCAGATCCACACGTCGCGCCACGCCGGGGGAATCGCGAGCGATTTGATGCGGGCCCGTGCATCGCGATCGGCCACCGCGCGTCCGTTCTGGTCCACGTAGCGGAACCGCGCGCGGCCGAGGCGGCGGATTCCCGCCGTGCGCCGGTCGTTCACGTAGCGAAGCCCGGCCACTGCCGCGGACGCGTTCGCCTCCAGAACCGCGGGCAGTCGAGGTGTGGACGTGGCCATGCCCCGGTGAGAAGCAGCAATCGAGCCATCGCCTCGCCAGCAGTACGGCCGAGGCGGCGCACGACGTGCGTCGGGCCCGATCGTCAGCGCCCGAGGTCGTTGCGGGCGACGACGCCGCCCTTCATCACAAAGCGCACGCGCTGCATCTCGGTGATGTCGGCGAGCGGGTCGCGGGCCACCGCGATCAGGTCCGCGTACTTGCCTTTCTCGACGCTGGCGATCTGCGTCACCCAGTTGTAGTTGAGCATTGCCGCCGTGGGCAGGAACGCCATCTGCAGCGCCTCGCGCGGCGTGAGCCCCCACTTCACGAAGTAGGCGAACTGGTCGGCCTGGCGGCCGTGCGGCACGTCGGCCGACGTGGCGCCGCTGCCGAAGACGAACGGCACGCCCGCGGCCCGCGCCTTCTTGAACGCCTGCTCGGCCATCTTGAGCCGGCTGTTCCGCCCGCTGGTGCGTTTCAGATCGGCGGGTTCCAACGCGACGAGATCGTCGATGGTCAGCTCGAACGGCAGCTTCTTCTCGACCAGCAGCCGCAGCGACGCGTCGTCGAGATCGGTCAGGTGATTCGGGGCGTCGACGCCCGCCTTCAGGCAACTGAGCTGCCCTTCGCCGCCGTAGGTGTGGCAGGCCACCTTGAGGCCGAGGCGATGCGCTTCGTCCACGACCGCCATCACCTCTTCCTCGGTGAGCGACGGGCTGTTGACCAGCGTGCCATCGGGCTTGAAGACGCTGTACTCGTCGCCGACGAAGTCCTGCGTCGTGTAGATCTTCACCCAGTCCACGCCGTGCAGCTTGGCTTCGCGCACCGCCGCCCGCGCCAGCCAGGGCGAGTTGGGATTCTTGCTTTCGGTGAACCGATCGGCGAAGCGCTCGAAGAAGGCCGGATACGACGTGCTGGCGCGTTGATTGAGCGACTGACCCACCACCTGCATCCGCGGCCCGAGCACGACGCCGCGGTTGATGGCGTTCCGCAGATCGACCGTGCCGTAGCCGCCGCGCGAGTCCATGTCGAGCACGGTCGTGAACCCGGCCTGCAGGTCGGCCTGCGCGTTGGCGACCGCCACGATGGTCCGCGTGGACTGCGACAGCTCGTCAGGCGGATAGACGTGGACGTGGGCGTCGACCATGCCCGGAAGCACCGTGGCGCTGCTCAAGTCGATCACCGTCGCGCCGGTTGGCACGGTGACGGACGGACCCACCTCCGCGATGCGATCGCCCTTGACGAGGATGATCTGGTTCGCCGCCATCGACCCGGACCGGCTGTCGAACAGACGCCCCGCCCGCACCGCGACCACCTGCTCCGGCGGCGCAAGGAACCGGGCCGGCGCGCTGGCAATCCCTCCCTGACCCCCGACCACGGCCGGAAGCCCGGCCGCGAGGCACAGCGCGATTGCACTCAGGACACGCGTGATCCGTCCCATGAGACCTCCTGCCCGGCAACGGGCGTGCAGAGCATACGCCGTCCGGCGCGGCCGGTGGATGCCTGTCGCGGCGGGCGTGGATTGAGGGAAAATCCCGGCGGGAGACACGCCAATGCGATTTCACCACCGGACCGTCCTGCTCGTCCTGCCGATGCTCGCCCTGTTCGCGCTGGCCGCTCCGGCCGCGGCCCAGCAGCCGCCCACCCGCGGCATCGTCAACATCACCGGGCAGCTCTATCGCGCCCAGAACAACAACCACTACACGGTGTTCCTGGTGACGCCCGAGGGGGTCATCATGAGCGACCCCATCAACCGCGACTTCGGCCGCTGGCTCAAGGGCGAGATCGCCACGCGCTTCAAGGTGCCGGTGCGCTACGTGTTGTACACGCACCGCGACTGGGACCACGCCTCGGGCGGCGTCGTGTTCGCCGACACCGCGGAGTTCGTCGGCCACCGCAACATGCTGACCGCGCTGGCGCCGCCGGCGGGCAATCCGCCGCTGACCGAAGCCGCGACCAAAATGGACGCCAACCGCAACGGTCTGGTCGAGCGCTCCGAGGCTTCGGGCGACATCGCCGATCGCTTCGCGCAGTTCGACTACAACCGCGACGAGGTCGTGAGCGGCGCCGAGATCGCACGTGGCGGTATCAGCGACGTGCTGCCGCCAACCATCACCTACACCGACCGCCACACGGTCACGCTCGGCGGCAAGCGCGTGACGATGATCCACCTCGGTACCGCCCACGCCGACGACAGCTCGGTGCTTCACTTCCCCGACGAGCGCGCGGTGTTCAGTGCCGACATCCTGCAGGTGCGCCGGCTGCCGGCCGCGCTGGCCCCCAGCGTCGGTGCGTGGATCGACGCGCTCAGCCGCATCAACGCGCTCGAGTTCGATCACGCGCTTACCGGTCACGCCCTTTCGGGCACGAAGAAGGACGCGGGCGAGTCGCTGCGCTATCTGCAGGAACTGTCGACGGGGGTCGCCGCCGGCGTCGCCGCGGGCCGCACGCTCCCGGACATCCAGAAGACCCTCACCCTCGACGCGTTCAAGGGCTTCGAGCGCTGGGACACGGTTCGCAACGATCACATCGCCGGCGTCTACGCCACGCTCCGCGGAACGGCGCCCGGACCGGGCACCCGCTGAGGGCGCACATGACCCGCGGCGACGTAAAGGCCCGAGCTATGAGACAACTTCTGCTTGCCGCCGCCATCGGCGCCGGGTTGGCACCCACGGCATCCGCGCAAGAGCGCGGCCCGACGGCACCGGGCGCGCCCGCGGTCGTGTCGCCCGAGCTGTCGCCGGAGCGCCGGATTACCGTACGTGTCTATGCCCCGAAGGCGGAGGTCGTGCGGCTCGACGCGAGCGACGTCCCGGGCGTGCCGTTCGGATCCGGAGTTCCGATGAGGAAGAGCGAGGCGGGCGTCTGGGAGGCGACGCTCGGCCCGGTGCCGGCGGGCGCCTATCGCTACGCCTTCGTGATCGACGGCGTGCCGACGCTCGATCCGCGCAATCCCGCCACGAGCGAAGCCAACACCAACGCGTGGAGCCTGATCTACGTGCCGGGCTCGGACGTGTTCGACACGCGGCCGGTGCCGCGAGGCGTGGTCTCGGAGATTACCTACTACTCCGACTCGCTCGGCACGTTCCGGCGCATGCACGTCTACACGCCGCCCGGCTACGAGTCGGGCTCGAAGAAGGTACCGGTGCTCTACCTCCTCCACGGTGCCGGCGACAGCGACGACTCGTGGCCGACGGCCGGCCGCGCCGGCTTCATCCTCGACAACCTGATCGCGTCGAAGGCCGCCAAGGACATGCTGATCGTCATGCCGGCCGGGCACACGCGCGCCGCGGCCAACCCGGTCTCGACCGACGCGAACGCCGCCTTCACCGGCGACTTCATGGGCAGCGTCGTCCCCTACATCGAGCAGCACTACCGCGTGCTCACCGGGCGGGAGAACACCGCCATCGCGGGCCTCTCGATGGGCGGCGGGCAGACGCTCGACATCGCCACGGCGCATGCACAGAAGTTCGGCTACGTCGGCGTCTTCAGCTCCGGGCTCTTCGGCGTGTTCCCGCTGGCCGGGCGCGGCGGCGCACCCGCCGCCCAGGCGCCGGCTCCGTGGTCCCGCGGTTCGAGCGAGTGGGAGCACAGGAACGCGGCGGCGCTCGCCGACGAGAAGACGAAGAAGGGGCTCAAGCTGTTCTGGTTCGCCACCGGGAGCGACGACTTCCTGCTGCAGACCACGCGCGCCACGGTCAACCTGTTCAAGGAGTACGGCTACACGCCCGTCTACAAGGAGAGCGCGGGCGGGCACACGTGGATCAACTGGCGCGACTACCTGTCGGAGTTCGCGCCCCAGCTGTTTCGCTAGGGGTCGCCATGCACCCCTAAAACCTCGGCGAACCAAAGTCGAACGGCCGGGCGCGGGATTACGGGCCGGTCAGGGCACAGCGGAAGCCGACATTGGCGTCGGCATAGTCGTTGGGCACGCCGAAGCGGTTGCTCACCCGGACGTCCTTGGCGCCCGAGTGCCACGCGCCGCCGCGGGCAACCGCCGACGCGTTCGGCGCGAGCGGTTCCTCGACGGTCTCGGTGCTGTCGTCGTACTGGTTGTAGTAGCGATCGAGCACCCACTCGTAGACGTTGCCGAGCACGTCGTAGAGCCCAAGGGCGTTCGGCGCCTTCTGGGCCACGGCGTGGCTGTGGTCGTCGCTGTTGCGCTCGTACCACGCCACCTCCGACAGCGTGTCGTAGTAGCGCTCGGGCGAGCCGCCGCGCGCGGCGTACTCCCATTCGGCTTCGGTGGGCAGCCGGCCGCCGATGGCGGCGCAGTAGGCCTTGGCCTCGCTCCAGTCCATGCCGACGGCCGGGTGGTTGCCACCCGCGCCCTCGGCCCGCTGCGTCGGCTTCATCCGCTTCTCGTATTGCGCGTTGGTCACTTCGGTGCGCGCCAGCCAGAACCCGCGCGGGATTCTCACCGTGTGCACGGGCAGTTCGTCGGGCTGGCAGTCGCCGTCGCCAGCCGAACAGCCCATCGAGAAGCGGCCGGGCGGGATCCACTGATAGGTCTGTCCATCCGCGGCGTTGACCTTGGCGCGCAGCGCCGGCGCTGTCGGCGTCGCGCTGCCCCTGGCTGTGACCGGAGGCGGCGCGGGCGCTTCGGCGCGCGGAGGAGCGGGATTCGCGGGAGCGGGCGTGGGCGCCACCGTGGCTGGTTGCAGTGCCGGCTGCCGCGGTGTCGGGCGCGGACGCGACACGATGTACGCCACCGCACCCGCAACCAGCACGACAGCGGCCACCGCGGCGGCGATGCGCTGCCGGCGTTGGCGCAGCCGCGCGCCCTCCCGATCGATGCGAACGCGCTCGCCGGCCAGGAGCTTCTCCAGGTCGGCGCGCAGCTTCGTCATGTCCGCGTCGTCGAACGACGCGTCGGCGTCGAACCAGTGCGTCGTGGAGACGAAGTACTGCAGGTCGGGCGACGGCGTGACGCGCCCGACCAGCACGGCCAGAATCGGCTTGCGGGCGTTGAAGGCGAGCTCGACCTCGCTCAGCACGTGCCGCGAGGCGTTGGACTGTGCGGTGAGCAGCAGGACGAGCGCGCCGCACGATTGGATCGCCGCAGTAATCGCGGCCGGGAAGCTGGTTCCCGACTCGATGTCGCGGGGAGCGATCCAGCAGGACACGCCGGCCTGCTCGAACCCGGCGACGATCCCCGTGGCGAGGGCGGCGTCTTCCGAGGCGTAGCTGACGAAGATGCGGTCGCCCGCAGCGCCTCCGGCGCCCGCTACAGGTGCGACAGGCATCGGGTTCGAGCCTACCGTCGCGGCCCGGGGTCGCCGTCGAGCAACGCCATGACGGCAAACCCGGTTGCCGCGTCCTGCATGAACCGCGATGGCATCGAACCGTCCGGATAGCGCTTGTTCATCGAGGCCGCGGGCCACGCGCCCGTGACGGGATCCTGATGCGCGCGCAGCCAGTCGAGCGCCTTTGCCAGCTCGGGATGCGACGCCGGCACGCCCGCGCGCCGGAGCACGAATGCCGTGTAGGCGGTCGCATAGGCGTGGCTGCCAGCGACGGGCGGTGCATCCGGACGCGCCATCCACGGCCCGAGCGACTCGATCGTCCACCCGCCGTCGGGCTGCTGCCGCGCGAAGGCCTCGGCCACCAGGGCGCTGCGCGCTTGAGCGTTGAGCAATGGGAGCGCGGTCGACGATGCCCACAAGGTGGCGAGCCGATCATGGAGCCGCGGGGGCGCCGCCGGATTCACGAGAAACGCCATCAATGACGTGGGATGCGAACGACTCGCGGGGTCCTGCCGGTAGGCCTCGGGCGCCTGTCCGAGCGCCAGGGCGACGAGCGCTGCGCCGTAGTAGCCGGACTCGGGGTTCTCCCACGGATCCAGGTTCGCCTCGTACCACTGCCAGCCGCCCTTGCCGGGCCCGTCGGTTTCCTGGAGTTCCCACAGCCGGTCGAACGCCTGCTTTCCGTGCGAGCTCATTGCGGTGCGTGCGTCGTCGCCACTGAGAAACATCGCGGCGAAGACGGCCTCGACCGTGCCAAGTGCGCCTTCCGCGGGCTTGGCCATCTTGGTCCTGAGCCGATCCAGCAGCCCGGTCTCGAACGCCGTGGGCGCCGCTTCGTGGAGCGCGCGCCGCAGCACCGGGCGCGCGAGGAGATAGGTCAGGCCGGTGTGGCACGACACGCACGGACCGTCGGCCGACTGTGCCGTCTTCCAGGCGAACCATTCCTGCTGGCGCGCGTCGAGATAGCGCGCCGCCAGCGCGGGATTCCACTCGGCGTGGAGCGGCGACACTGATGCCGCGAGCAGCACCAACATCAGCGACGCGCAGCGCACAGACATGGCGGAATTCTAGTGCCGATCGTTTTCCCGCTCGTAGACGACGAGAGCCGCCGTGCGGTAGAAGCCGTGCACGAACTTTCCGTACGGCAGCGTGACGAAAAGCGCCAGCACGGTGGCCAGGTGCACGACCAGCAGCAGGCCCATGGCGGGGGTCGTGCGGAGCGCCAGCAGTGCCAGGCCGGTGACACTGGTGACGAACAGCAGAGCCAGGAACGCCCGATCGCCCCCTCGTTGCGCGGCGTCGCCGAGTGCGGGATCGCGCCCCGCGTGCAGCACCCACAGGCCGGCCGATCCAGCGGTGAGCCCCACACCGCCGAGCAGGCCGAGTACGACCGGCGCGCTGGTGAGGGCGTACGGAGCCATCCAGCCGAAAACGCTGTGATACAGCGCGGCCACCGTGGTGGAGGCGAAGCACAGTGCGAAGCCGCCCAGCACCAGGTGGTGGCACCACCGCCGCCACGGCCGCCGTTCTTCTTCGCTGGACACGCAATCGGCGCCGGCGGTGTGAAGGTGCCGCACGGTGACAGCATCCCGCAGCGCCCGCCAGAGGCCGCCCAGCCCTACTCGCGCCGCAGTGGTTGAGTTCGCGTGTTGCGCGTCGCGGGCAAAGCGGGCCACGCCGATGGCAAGCGCCAGCACGGCCAAGGCGAAGACGCTGCCGAAGAGCGCGACCATCACCCCGTGCGGCACCACTGCGTAGAAGTCGCCGCCCGGATCCGCCCGCCACAAGGCGTCGCGATCGCGCACCGCCGACGCGGCCGCGAGCAGGACGGTGAAGGCGGCGGCCAGCGCGGCGGCGGTGCCTGGCGAATGCCGGCGGAAGAGCCCCGCCAGCGCATGCGGCCAGGCATAGTCCTCGTAGGATGCGAGCCGGATTTCGGCAAGCGTCTGTGGCACGTTGATCCCGAACTCGTGCGGCGGCGCGTACTGGCAGGCGTAGAGGCACTCGCCGCAGTTGTGGCACAGGTGAGCGAGGTAGGCCAGGTCTACGCGCTCGAACGACGGGCGCTGCTCCATCGCGGGAAACACCGGGCAGTACTGCTCGCAGTAGCGGCAGGCGTTGCACACGGTGAGGACCTGGGCGCCGTGCGTAACCGGGTCAGCGTGCGGCATCTGCGGCCTGCGCTCCGGCAATGCGTCCGAAGACGGTTCCAATCGTCATCCCGATGCCAGCGAGGTAGCCGCGGCGCAGGATGTTGCCAGCCATCACTTCGCCAGCGGCGAAGAGGTTGGGCGAAGGGCCGCTCCGCATGCGCACACGACACTGCGCATCGACCTGCACCCCGAGGTAGGTGAAGGTGATGCCGGGCCGCAGCGGGTAGCCGTGGAAGGGCGGCGTGTCCAGCGGCAGCGCCCAGTGGCTCTTGGCGGGTTCGAGGCCCTCGGTGCCGCAGTCGTCGAGCGTCTCGAGATCGAACCGGCCCGGTCGCACCGCGCGGTTGAACGCATCGACCGTGGCGGTGACGCGTTGCGCAGGCAGGCCCAGCTTCGCCGCCAGCCCGGTCACCGAGTCCGCGACGAGCGGGGGAAACACGGACGGCATGAAGCGCCCGACCATCTTCGCGTCCACCAGGCAAAAGGCGTCCTGCCCCGGCTGGGCGGCGATGAGCGCCCCCCAGCTTGCATAGCGCTTCGGCCAGAAATCCTCGCCCTCGTCGGCGAAGCGGTCGCCGTCACGGTTGACGACGATGCCGAGCGGGAGGCAATCGAGCCGGGTGACGATGCCGCCGTCGAAGCGCGGGGCACGCGCGTCCACGGCAATGGCGTGGCACGCCCGGGCATCGCCGACCGACTCGGCGCCGGCGTCGAGCAGCAGCCGCAGCGGCCCGCCAGTGTTGTAGGGCGTGCCGCGGACGACGAATCGATCCGCGGCCTCGCCCCAGGCCTCGCGCAGCCATTCGAGGTTCGATTCGAACCCGCCCGACGCAATCACGGCGGCCGCCGCCCGCACCTCCCGGCGCGCGCCGTTCACGAGCACGGTCGCGGCGTGGAAGACGCCCGCCTCGATCTCAAGGTTCACGACTTCGGCGTCGTAGAGCACGTCGATGCCGAGGCGTGCCGCGGCCGCGTAGTAGGCGTTCATCAGCGCCTTCCCGCCGCCGAGGAAGAAGGCGTTGGTGCGCGACAGGTGCAGTGTGCCGCGCAGTGCGGTCTGAAAGCGCGCGCCAAGGCCGCCCATCCACGCGCCGCACTGCGCCGACTGGCGAATGAGGAGCCGCGAGAGCGCGGCATCGGTCTCGCCGCCGTTGACCCGCAGGAGGTCGGCGAGAAACTCGTCCTCGCCGTAGGCACCGGTCAGCACGGGGGTCGGCGCGTCGTGCGCGCAGCGCAGGTTGCGGGTGTGGCGGCTGTTGCCACCGCGGAACGCGCGCGGGGCCCGCTCGAGGACGGCCACGCGGCGGCCTGCCTGACGCGCGGTGATCGCGGCGCAGAGCGCGGCGTTGCCGCCGCCGACGACGAGCACGTCGTAGTCGTGAGGCGGGTCTGAAGACCCGCGGCCACTGGTAGAAGCCGTTCCCTGGGGCGGGTCTGAAGACTCGCGGCCACGTACAGGCTCGCTGCTCATGCCAGGCGGCGCTTGACCAGCGCCGGAACCACGAGGGCAGCCGCGGCCAGCGCCAGCAGGACCGCGCAGACCGGGCGCGTGACGAACACCGACGGATCACCTTCGCTGATCGCCAATGCGCGCCGGCACTGCAGCTCCGCGAGCGGACCCAGTACGAGTCCCAGCACGGCCGGCACGAGCGGCACGTCGTGGACGCGCATCACGCAGCCGAGCGCGCCAACCGCGTAGAGCAGGACCAGGTCGAGCATCGAGGTGTTGAGGCTGTAGGTACCGAGCGACGCCAGTACCAGGATGCCGGCGAAGAGGAGCGGCCGCGGCACGAGCATCACGCGGGCCCACACGCCGGCGAGCGGCAGGTTGAGCACGAGCAGCATGACGTTGCCGATGTACAGGCTGGCAATGAGCGTCCAGACCAGATCCGGCCGCGACGCGAAGAGCAGCGGCCCCGGCTGCAGACCGTACTGCTGGAACGCCGCGAGCATGACGGCGGCCGTGGCCGACGAGGGCAGGCCCAACGTGAGGAGCGGCACGAGCACGCCGGCCGCGGCGGCGTTGTTGGCGGCCTCGGGCCCGGCCACGCCCTCGATGGCACCGTGCCCGAATTCCTCGGGACGCGGGCTCAGGCGCTTCTCGACGGCGTACGAGAGAAAGGTCGGAATGACCGAGCCGCCGACCGGCAGCACGCCGAGCGGGAACCCGATGAGGGTGCCGCGCAGCCACGGGCGCCAGGAGCGGCGCCAATCCTCAGCGCTCATCCCAGTGAAGGTCTGCAGCGCCACCGCTTCGACCGGCTGGCGGCCGTGCTGCCAGGCCTGGTAGAACGTCTCCCCCACTGCGAACAGGCCGATGACGAGGACCAGCACATCGATGCCGTCGAGCAGCTGCGGGATACCGAAGGCAAAGCGCGCGTTGCCGGTGAGCTGGTCGATGCCGATGAGACCGAGCGCGAGGCCGAGAAAGAGGCTGAACAAGCCGCGAGCCAGCGACCCGCCGAGCAGTGCGGTGACGGCGGTGAATGCGAGAATCGAAAGCGCGAAGTACTCGGCCGGTCCGAAGCGGAGCGCCATCGCGGCCAACGGCGGCGAGAAGAACGTGAGCGCCACAGTGGCAAGCGTGCCGGCCACGAACGAACCGAGGGCCGCGGTCGTGAGCGCCGCGGCGCCACGGCCCTGCCGCGCCATGGCATACCCATCCATCGCCGTCGCAATCGAGGCGGTTTCGCCCGGCGTGTTGAGCAGGATGCTGGTGGTCGAGCCGCCGTACATCGCGCCGTAGTAGATGCCGCCGAACATGATGAACGCACTGACCGGATCGAGGCTGAACGTGATGGGCAGCAGCATCGCGACCGTGAGCGCCGGGCCGATGCCAGGCAGCACGCCGACCACCGTGCCGAGCAGCACCCCGACGAATGCCCACCCGAGATGCCCCCACGAGAGGGCGCTCGCGAACCCGCCGCGCAGCAGCTCGAGGGTGTCCACGTGTGTCTACAGCCACCCCGCCAGCACGCCAGCCGGCAGCGACAACTGCAGCATACGGGCGAAGACCACGTAGGCCGCCGCCGACAATGCGACGGCAAAGACCCCGTCACGCAGCGGGTGGCGCGGGTCGAAGGCGCGGGCGGCCAGCCAGAAGAGCACCGCGGCCGCAATCACGAAACCCGCCCGTTCGAGCAGCGCCAGATGGAGGGCCACGGCACCGGTCAGCAGCACCAGCGGCGTCCGATCGCGCCGCGGCGAGGCCGCACCCGCGCGCGCACGCCCGCGCACCTCGCGCACGGCGAAGACCGTGGCCGCCACCAGCCCGGCGAGTACCAGCCATGGATACGGCTCTTTCGTCGTGCCGGCTTCTTCGCCGCGCGACCCGAAGCCGAGCTTCCCGAGCACGTCACGCACGCGCGCCTCTTCCGCCACGACGAAGCGGTCGAACGGCTCGCCCGCCAGATACCGGTCCAACCAGCGGTAGCGGGCCAGCGCCTCCCGCCATTCAGGCGAGCGGACCATCGCCGCGACGAGTCGGTCGAGACGTGCACGGTCAGCGGCGGTGAGGCCCGGCGGCGCCATCAACGCGCGCCAGTTCTCGAACTCGACGTCGACGCCCTGCTCGCGCAAGGTCGGGATGTTCACGCCCGGAAGTCGGGCGGCGCTCGAAATGGCGAGCGGCCGCAGCGTGCCCGCGTCGATCTGCGGCGCGAACTCGGCGAAGCCGTTGATCCCGACCGAGACCTGTCCTCCGAGGATGGCCGGCAGCGACTCGCCACCACCCGAAAACGCAATGTAGTTGACCCGGCTCGGCGCCACGCCAAGCGCATCGGCCACCATACCGGCCAGCATCTGTTCGCCGCCGCCGCCCTCCGAGCCACCGGCCCACGAGATCGACTCAGGGCGGGCGAGAAAGGCATCGAGCAGATCGCGGAGCGTGCGGTAGGGCGACGCCGTCGGCACCGCGATCACTTCGTATTCGCCGGTGAGGCGCGCCAGCGGCGTGACCTCGTGCAGCGTCACCGGCGAGCGCTGCGTGACGATGCCGCCGAGCATGATGAGCCCCGAGACCATCGCCACGCCGCTCCGCCCCGACTCGTTGCCGATGAAGCGCGCCAGCCCGATCGTGCCTGCCGCGCCCGGGACGTTCTCCACCGGCACCAGGCGCACCAGGCCCGCGCGTTGGAGCGCCAGCTGCATCGCTCGGGCCGTCTGATCCCACCCGCCGCCCGGCGCCGCCGGAGCGATGAGGCGGAGCTCGTCCATCATGGGCTGCGCCGCGGCCGGCGCGGCCGCCAGGGCCACGACCGCGGCAACCCGAACGGCCAGGCACGGACGCGACGTCATCGAGTGCGCGCGCGCACGATCACTGCCGCTCGAAGAACGACTTCGACCGCTCTTCCGTGGGCCCGGGCGGGCCGCTCACGGTCTCGGCGCTCATCGACTTGCCATCGGCCGCGACCGTGAAATGCCCGGCCGTGACGTTCACGCCCTTCAGCTTCATCACCAGATCGAAGGTGCGCGGTCCCGTGCTCTTGAGCGACGCCGTCATGCCCGGGGGGACGGCCGCTGGTGGACCGGTCAGCGGTGCTTCGCGTCCGTCGAGCGACACCACTGCGCTCCCGCCAAGCGACGGCCAGGACACGTTCACCGTCTTGCCGTCGGCCGACGACATCTCCAGCAGGCTCTCGGTCTGGACCGTCTTCGTCTGCCACACGCCCGCGAGTCCAGGTCCGCCGGACGCGCGCGAGAAGACGATCGTCTGCTCGAAGCGCTTCGGCACCAGGTAGTCGGTCTTCATCGTCAGCGTCTTGCCGTCCTCCGACAGCGTGTAGTTGTCGATGTTGTTGTCGGTCTTGGCCAACCGGTAGACGGTTCGCCAGCTGCGCGGGCCGGTCTGCGTCCATGTGGCCGTGGACTCGAGCGGCGAGGGCCGCTCAGTCCCGTCGATGCGGAAGCTGTAGCTGGTGCCCTGCATCGTCATGGTCATTTCACCCGACGGCGCCTGCGTGAAGACGAGGCGTGTGGTCTGCAGGTCGCTCCTGGCCGGGTTGAACTTCCAGCGGCCGAGGAACGGCAGCGCCGGAGTCTGGGCAGCGACGAGCACGTCGAGCACGCAGGCGAGGGTCAGAACCAAGAAGCAGACGGCGCGGAATGGTGTTCGACGCATGGGACAGTCCCCCGTGAAATTACAGGTCTACGGTCGTGTGACGTCTCCGGGCGAGCGTTTGCGTGTCGCGGATCATAGTCCACGCACTCAGCCGTTGACCGCTGCCCGGACGGCCGCTACAGTGACGCCGATGCGAATCTGGAGCACCATCGCCGCAATCGTCCTCGCCACCGTGGCGACATCGGCGCAGTGGCTGAACTACCCCACGCCGGGGCTGCCACGGACGAAGGACGGCAAACCGAACCTCACCGCGCCCATGCCGCGCTCCAGGGATGGCCGGCCGGATCTGTCGGGCGTCTGGCACGTCCAGCCACACTCGCGAGCCGAGATGAAGCGCCTCTTCGGCGACAACGCGGACGCGGTGGAAGTGCCCGGCATGGAGATCGACACCGTCTCGAAGTACGGCATCAACATCCTGATCGACTTCAAGCCGGGTGACGAGCCGATCCGAAAAGACGTCGCCGCGGAGATCAACCGGCGCAATCAGGTCAGCTCGGGTCTCGATACGCTCAGCCGCTGCCTGCCGGCGAGTATTCCGCTCGCGACGCTGCTTTCGGAGGTGACGAAGATCGTCCAGACACCGGGCCTGACGCTCGTCATGCACGAGCTCGACAACGCGACGCGGCAGATCTACACCGACGGACGGCCACTGCCCGTCGATCCCAATCCCTCGTGGCTCGGCTACTCGATCGGCCGCTGGGACGACGACACGCTCGTGGTCGAGACCGTCGGGTTCAACGGCAAGGCGAGCCTGGACATCATGGGGCATCCACGCAGCGAGTCGATGCGAACTACGGAACGTTACCGGCGCCGCGACGTCGGGCACCTCGATGTCGAGATCACGTTCGACGATCCGGTCGTCTACACCAAGCCGTTCACAATCAAGGTCACGCATCTGCTGCAGGCCGACACCGACATCCTCGAGTACTTCTGCAACGAAAACGAACGGGATCAGGTTCACCTGATCAACGCGAAATAGGAGTCCACATGCGCTCGACACTGGCCGTCGCCGCCGTGTGCGCGGCAATACTCGTTGGATCGCTCGGCACACGCGTCAGCGGGTCCACGGGCCCCATCCCGCTCGACTGCAACCGCGCCTGCCTCGAGGGCCTCATCGATCAATACCTGAAGGCCGTCGTCGCGCACGATCCCTCGAAGGTGCCGCTCTCGAAGGACGTGATGTACACCGAGAACAACCAGGTGATGGACGTCGGCGACGGGTTCTGGAAGACGGCGCAGGGGCTCGGCAACTACCGTCACGTCTTCGCCGATCCCGAATTCGGCCAGGTCGCGATGATGGGGACGATGATGGAGGCGGGGACGCCGATCCTCATGAGCCTCCGCCTGCGCGTGGAGCTCGGGCGCATCACGGAGATCGAGTCGATCTACTTCAAGCCGGGCGGCGGCGGCCCCAACAACATCGCCGCGATGGACAAGATGGGCAAGGCCGAGGACGTGTGGTTTCGCACGATCCCGCCGGCGCAGCGGCGCTCGCGACCGCAGATGATCGCGGTCGCCGACGCCTACTTCAGCGGCCTGCAGAAGAACGACGGCAAGGGCGTCAACGGCTCACCCACCTATCCGTTCACCAACGACTGCCACCGCATCGAGAACGGCGCCCCGACGACGAACGTCCCGCCGCCGCCGAACCAGGCACCGGGAACGCTCAACCTCTTCTCGATGGACTGCCTGACGCAGTTCCAGAAGGGCCTGTACTACGTCGTGCAGAACATCCATCACCGGCGTTACCCGCTGGTGGACCAGGAGCGCGGCGTCGTCTGGGCGCACTGTACGTTCGACCAGGGCACGGTGAACTCGGGCGTGCTCTCCGACGGCACCAAGCACAGCTATCCCGGGTTCAACCGGCCAAGCAGCATTCTGGTCAGCGAGGCGTTCCTGATCGAGAGCGGCAAGATCCGGCGCGTGGAGATGGTCGGCCCGGCGGCGACATATCACGTCACGTCGCCGTGGCCGGGGAATCTGAGCGGCAATTAGCTCAAGGGCTTAGGGCTTAGGAAAGGACGCTTGTGGGACGGAAGACGTGATGGTTGGGAGGACGCTTGGGGTCGCTCTGGCCGTCATGACGGCGCTGTCGGTGTCTGTCGCCGCGCAGTGGCCGGTCTATCGCGACGCGCGGACGCCGCGCAGCGCGGAGGGCAGTCCGGATCTCACGGCGCCGCCGCCGCGCACGGCCGACGGCAAGATCGATTTCTCGGGCATCTGGAACTACGCCGGCGTTCTGGGTTTCCGCGGCGGCCCACCGCCCCCGCCGCCGGGCACACCGCCGGAAGCGACCTTCTGGAACATCGAGGCCGGCATCAAGGAAGGGCTGCCGTTCCAGCCCTGGGCCGCGGAGCTGCGCCGCCAGCGCATGGCCCGCGACAGCGCCGACAACCCCGACGCCGCGTGCCTGCCGCTCGGATACATGCAGCTGCACACCCACTCGCAGCCGCGCAAGATCGTCCAGACCAGCGATCTGATCGTGATCCTCTACGAGGCCAACGCCGGCGTGCGGCAGATCTTCATGGACGGGCGCGCCGCCCCGCCGAAGGACGCGCAGCCCTGGTGGTTCGGCTACTCGCGCGGCTGGTGGGAAGGCGACACGCTGGTCGTCGAGAGCACGAACTTCCGCGACCTGGGCTGGCTCGACGTGAACGGCGCGCCGCTCACGTCGGACGGAAAATTGATCGAGCGCTTCCGCCGGCCGAGTGCCGGCCGCCTGGAAATCGACGTCACGATCGACGATCCGAGGGCCTATACCCGGCCGTGGACGGTGCGGGTGAACCAGCGCCTGCTGCCCGATACCGACCTCATCGAGTTCGTCTGCGCTGAAAACGAGCGCTTTATCTCGGGCCTCGACCGGCAGCCCCGCTGAACGGCCGGGCTTCGGCGCCAGGAGCGCGATATCATCGCGGGGATGCGAGCACTGCTGAAATTCCTCCTGCTGATTGTCCTCGTCGGAGCCGTGTGTCTCGGTGGAGCCTGGTGGTGGGCCGGACGCATGAGCGGTCCGGTCGTCGAGCTGCGACAGCCCGGCAAGTTCGTCGGGCGGTCCTCGTCGATGGACCTCGTGCTGCAGGCCCCTGAAGGCCGGTTCTCGAAGGTCACCGCGACGCTGTCCCAGAACGGCAAGGACCACGAGGTGTTCGGGCTCGACCAGGCCGGGGCCGACGTCAAGAAAGACGGGGCGGATCGGCTCTACGTGATCAAGCCGATCGGGCGTGATGCGATTCCGGATTTGCGCACCGGGCCGGCACGCATCACGGTGCGGGCGTCACGGCCCGTGCTCTACGGCTTGCGCGAGGTCGAAACGGTCGTGATGCGTGACGTGCAAGTGCGTCTCGAGCCGCCGCAGCTCGGGGTGCTGTCGACGTTCCACTACATCAATCATGGCGGCAGCGAGTTCGTCGTCTATCGCGCCTCGCCCGAGGACGTGACGTCGGGCGTGCGGGTCGGCGACAAGGAGTATCCCGGCTTCCCCGCCAAGGGCGCGGGCATCACCGGCGATCCGGCCGTGCGCGTCGCGTTCTTCGCCCTGCTCTTCGACCAGCCGCTCAACGCTCCCATTCAGGTGTTCGCGCGCGACGAGGCCGGCAACGAGGCTGTGGCGGCGCTCGACAACCGCATCTTCCCCAAGCCGTATCAGAAGAGCCGGATCGAAATCGACGACCGGTTCCTCGATCGCGTGGTCCCCGCGATTGGCGGCAACACCCCGTCGATGAACCTGCCCGCCGGCGACAATCTTGCCGGGTTCCTGAAGATCAACGGCGAGTTGCGGCGCGAGAACAACGCCTACATCGCCAGCCTGGCGCAGAAGACCTCGCCCGATCTGCAGTTCATGGACGCATTCCAGCAGTTGGGCGACTCGCAGGTGGAGGCACGGTTCGCCGACACCCGCACCTACGTCTACAAGGGCAAGGACGTGGACCAGCAGGTCCACCTCGGCTTCGATCTCGCGGTGACGGCGAACGTACCGATCAAGGCGGCGCAGCGGGGGATCGTCGTGCACGCCGCGTATCTCGGCATCTACGGCAACTGCGTGGTGATCGACCACGGCATGGGCGTGCAGTCGCTCTACGGCCACCTGTCGTCGATCGACGTCAAACCGGGCGATCGCGTCGAGAAGGGGCAGGTCCTGGGACGCAGCGGCATGACCGGCCTGGCGGGCGGGGACCATCTCCACTTCACCATGCTCGTCGGCGGCCAGCAGGTGACGCCGGTGGACTGGTGGAGCAAGCAGTGGATCGACGATCGCGTGCTCCGCAAGATCAAGGCCGCCGGCGGCCCGGCCTCGTAAAGCCTTGTCGGCTCTGGGCCTTCTGCGATAATTGACTGTTACTCCCTGGAGCGGCCCCGCATGCGCATCGGCTCGACAACTCTGGCTCTTACGGCTCTGGCCGTCTCGTTCGTGGCGGCGGCCTGCAGCGGTGGCCAGCCGGCCGCCGGCGGCAGTGCCACGCCTGCGGCACCGGTGACCAACCCGGTGGATCCGGCTACTGTGGGCGCGATTGCCGGCAAGGTGACCTTCATGGGCACCCCACCGCCCTCCGAGACCATCTCGATGTCGTCGGATCCTCGCTGCATGAACGCCGGGGCCAAGACCGAGTCGGTGATGGTGTCGGGCGACGGTTCGCTCCAGAACGTGTTCGTCTACGTCAAGGACGGCCTCGGCAACCTCAAGTTTCCCGTGCCCGCGGCGCCACTGGTGCTCGACCAGAAGGGCTGCCAGTACCGGCCGCACGTCTTCGGAATCCAGGTCGGACAGACGATCGAGATCCTCAACAGCGACCCGACGCTCCACAACATCCACGCCTGGCCAATGGCCAACCAGGAGTTCAACAAGGGGCAGGCGCTGCAGGGGATGAAGGACACGCACGTCTTCAGCACCCGCGAGGTGATGGTCCCTTTCCGCTGCGACGTGCATCGCTGGATGAACTCGTTCGTCGGCGTCCTCGACCATCCGTTCTTCGCGGTCACGGGCCCTGACGGCTCGTTCTCGCTGAAGGGCCTGCCGCCGGGCACGTACACGGTCGAGGCGTGGCACGAGAAGTTCGGCACGAAGACGGCCAGCGTCACGATTGGCGCCACGGAAGCGAAGGACGTCGCGTTCACGTTCAGCGGGTAACACCCGGGAAGTGCTCCAATGCTCCTCCACCTGTTTGCGCTGCTGACGGCCGCCGCGACGGCGGTGCTCATCTTCGCCGGCGGGCTCGTCACCAGCACGGGCTCCGGCCTCTCGGTGCCAGACTGGCCCAACAGCTACGGCTGGTTCATGTTCTCGTTCCCGCTCGAAAACTGGGTCGGCGGGATTTTCTACGAGCACAGCCATCGCCTGATCGCGAGCACCGTCGGATTCCTGATCCTCGTGCTGGCAGCCTGGCTGTGGCGGGCCGAGCCCCGCCCATGGGTGCGCCGGCTCGGGTTCATCGCGCTCGGCGCGGTCGTCACGCAGGGCGTGCTCGGCGGGATCACGGTGCTGTGGTACCTGCCGGATCCGATCTCGATTGCCCACGCCAGTCTCGCGCAGATCGTCTTCTGCCTCACGACGACGATTGCGCTCGTCACGTCGCCGGGCTGGCGGCGACGCTACGCGCGGCGCGGGCCGGCGCCCGATGACCGCATCCTGCAGCGCGTCGCGGTCGTCACCGTGGCCACCATCTACACGCAGATCGTGATCGGCGCGACCATGCGCCACACCGATGCGGGGCTCGCCATCCCCGACTTTCCGTGGATGTTCGGCCATGTGATTCCAGATCACTGGGATCCGAAGATCACCGTCCACTTCGCGCACCGCGTCGGCGCGCTGGCCGTCTCGATCATGGTCCTGGCGACGACAGGTCACGTCCTTGCGCACCACCGGCGGCGCGCGGAACTGCTGCGGCCGGCGATCGTCCTGCTCGCCCTCGTCTCAGTGCAGGTGACGCTGGGCGCCCTCACGGTGCTCAGCGGCAAGCAGTACATCATCAACTCGCTGCACGTCGTCACCGGCGCCTGCGTGCTCGTCACCACGCTGGTGCTGACGCTGCGCGCGCACCGGGCGCGTTTCGCCGACGGACTCGCGGCCAACGGCGGTCCGGCCGCCGACGGACGACGGGCCGCGGATCCGGGCAATCACGCGGGCGCCACCGCCGGGGCCCGCGCGTGACCGGCGTGCCGGCTGCGGACGCGCCCCGGACGACCCATTCTGCGCACCCGGCAGCGGCCCGCGCCGCCGACTGGGTCACGCTCACGAAGCCGCGCCTCAACCTGCTCGTCCTGATCACGACGCTCGCCGGCCTCTACCTGGCCGAGCCCGCCGGCGTCTCGTCGTCGCTCCTCGTACACACGCTCCTGGGATCGGCCCTCGTCGCGGGCGGCGCCGCGGCGCTGAACCAGGTGTTGGAGCGCTCGACGGATGCCTTGATGCGACGCACCCGCAACCGTCCGCTGCCGGCGGGACGCCTTGGCGCGGCTGAAGGATCGGTCTTCGGCGCCGCCCTGTCACTCCTCGGGCTCGCCGAGCTGGTGTTCTTCACCAACACGACCGCCGCCGCCGTGGCCGCGGTCACGCTCGCAAGCTACGTGTTCCTCTACACGCCGCTGAAGACACGCTCGTCACTGGCGACGCTGATCGGCGCGGTGCCGGGTGCGCTGCCGCCCGTCATCGGCTGGACCGCGGCAACCGGGGCCATCTCCGGCCCGGCGCTCGTGCTCTTCGGCATCGTGTTCCTGTGGCAGATGCCGCACTTCCTGGCGATTGCGTGGATGTATCGCGACGACTACGGGCGCGCCGGCATTCCGCTGCTGCCGGTACTCGAACCCGACGGCCGCCGCACCGGCAACCAGGCGCTGCTCTATGCCTCGGTGCTGTGGCCGGTCAGCCTGCTGCCCGCCCTCGTCGGCCTCGCCGGGCTGCCCTACAGCGCGGTCGCGACCGTGCTCGGGTTTCTCTACATCGGGCTCAGCGTGCGCTTCGCCCAGGAACGCTCTCACGCCAACGCGCGGCGGCTGTTCCTGTTCTCGATCCTCTACCTCGCGTTGCTGCTCGGCGCCCTGGTCGCGAACCGTCTCTGGATGTAAGCCGCGCGGATGCAGATCACCGATCTTCCAGCGCTCAACGCCACGTTGAACGGCCTCTCGGCGTTGTGCCTCACGTGCGGCTACATCCTGATCCGCCGCGGCGACCGGGTGAACCACCAGCGCGCGATGCTCGGGGCGCTGGGCGCCTCGGCGCTGTTCCTGGTGAGCTACGTCGTCTACCACGCCAACGTCGGGTCGAAACCCTTTCCGGGTCAGGGTACGATTCGGGCGATCTACTTCTCGATCCTCGTGACGCACGTCGTGCTGGCCGCGGTGATTCTGCCGCTGGCGCTGGTCACGGCCACCCGCGCTCTGCGCGCCAGGTTCGACGCCCACGTCCGCATCGCGCGCTGGACGTTCCCGCTCTGGATGTATGTCTCGGTCACGGGCGTCGTGATCTACCTGATGCTCTACCGGCTCTACTGAAGCAGCCGGCCTTTCAGGCCTGAAAACGCGCCGACGGGCCCTGGGACGGGGGGCCGGCCACGCCGCCGAGCTGCGATAAGATTGAGCCCATGCGATCGCACCTGCAGCACCTGACGGCGTGCGCTCTCCTCGTCCTCGGAACCGCCGGGATGGCCTCCGCGCAGGCCGCCAGGGCCATGGGCACGGTGAAGGACACGACCGGCAAGGCGATCAAAGGCGCCACGGTCAGAGCCGTCAACCCCGACGCGTCCCCGTCGCAGTTCGCATCGGCCACCGACGACAGGGGCCGCTGGGCGATGATCGGCCTCAGGAGCGGTACCTGGCGGTTCATCGTCGAAGCACCGGGCTACTTCACCGTCGAGACGAACGTCCCGGTGCGCGTGGCGGCGTCACCGCCGATGGCCTTCGCCCTGGCCAAGGACCCGGGACCCATCCCCAACGCGCTCGACCACAACATCGAGCAGCTCGTCCAGGAAGCGGCGACGCTGCGCGATCAGGGGCGGATCGATCAGGCCCTCGTCGCGTATCAGGACATCCGGGGCAAAAACCCGAAGCTGACGTCGGTGAACCTCGTGATCGCCGACCTCTTTCGGCGCAAGGCGGCGCAGGAGAAGGATCCCGCGGCGCGCCAGGCACTTCTCCGTCAGGCGCTCGACGCCTATGATCAGCTGCTCAAGACCGACGCCACCAACGAACGAGCGCTCGCCGAGAGCGCCGCGGTCCGCGCAGCCTCCACGCGCAACGAGTAGCCGGGCGCGAGCAGTCTTCGGAGTCGTTCACTGAGCACCATGCCGACCCGGCCGCGCGTTCGTACCCGCCGTTGGCAGGCCACCCTCATCGTCACACTGGTCTTCACCGCGGCCGTCGGTGCCGCCGCCGTCGGCTGGTGGTACGCCCGCGAGTCGCCGCCGCATCAGGGTCCGATCGTCGTGCTCGCCGTGGACGGCCTCTCGAGCGCAACGCTCACGTCGTACGGTGCGCGCACGAGCGCCGCGCCGGCCATCGACGCGCTGGCGTCCGAGAGCGTCGTCTTCGAGCGCGCCTACGTGCACTCGCCGCAGATGCTGCCGGCGTTCGCGTCGCTGCTCACGGGCCGGCTGCCCTTCGACCACGGGGCGCGTGACGAGGCGGGCTTCGCACTCAAGACCGGCACCCGTACGCTCGCCGAGCTGCTGCGCAGCCGTGGCTTCGCCACCGGCGCCGCCGTCTCGTCCTTCCTTCTGCACAAGGAGACGGGGCTGTCGCGCGGGTTCGCCTTTTACGGCGGCGAGCTCGGCGTCGACGAGCAGGATCGTCCGGTGGTCGAGCGTCCCGGCACCGAGACGTTCGAGACCGCGGCGCGGTGGCTGCGCTTGCAGAACGGCCAGCGGTTCATGCTGTTCGTGGAGGTGCCCGCCGGCGACGCCGACACCGTGGCCGCCAGCCTCTTCGCGCTCCTCAAAGAGCGGCGCCTGTACGACAAGGCGACGGTGATCGTCGTCGGCGGCCGCGGCAGCGGCGCCGCGACTGGCCGGCTGGACGACGCGTCGCTGCGCGTCCCGCTGCTCGTGAAGCAGCCCGAGGGCGGAGGGGCGGGGCGACGCGTGTCGGCTCCCGTGCAGCACATCGATCTCTTGCCGACGCTCCTGGATCTCGTCCGGGCTCCAATCCCAGGTGGCCTGCGCGGCCGATCGCTGCGGCCCGTCCTCGACGACAGCGACGAGACCGTGCCCATTCGGCCGATCTACTCCGAGTCGCTCGCGGCGTACTACCGTTTCGGCGGGCGCCCGGCCTACGCCCTCACCGGCGACGGCGCCCGCCTGCTGCGCGACGGCACCGACTCGCTCGCGACGCTGAGCACCACCGAGCTCCCGAATCCGACGCCCGTCGTCCACGACGCCGCCGCGCTCGGTGCGGAGCTCGACCGACTCCTGGAAGGCTCGGGGCCGGCGGCCGCGGCCGCGCTCTCCACCGCTGACGCGGAACTCTTCGCGCGGATGGGCGTGCTGATGGCGCCCAACGATCTGCCCGCACCCGGGCCGGCGGCGCTGCCGCCGGACCAGGCGGCGGTGCTCGATGCCCATCGTCGTACGGCGGCGCTGGTGGGCACCCGCGAGTTCGGCGCCGCCGTCGCCAGCCTGCGCGAGCTGGCGCGACGGCATCCTCAGGTGCCCGCCTTACAGGTGCAGCTCGGTACGCTGCTCGAACGTGCCGGCCGCCTCGACGAGGCCGTCGCGGCGTTCAGCGATGCCGACCGCGCCTGGCCTGGAAGCGTGCCCGTGACGTTGGCGCTCTCGCACGCGCTGGCGCGGGCCGGCGAGCTCGATCAGGCGCAGCAGAAGGCCGATGCCGCGGTGGCGTTGAGCGAGGGCGGCGCGCCGGCGGACCGTGCGGCCGCGCTCGAAGCCGCAGCGCGGATCGCGATCGACCGGCGCGACGTGGCCGCGGCCGAAAAGTCGGCGCAGGCCCGGTTCGATCTCGACGGCTCGCGCGCGCTGCGGCAGTTCGTGCGCGGCCGCGAACTGCTCGGCGGCGGTCACTACGAAGAGGCGCACGCCGCGCTTCTCGAAGCCACGCGCGCCGACGACGAGGGCAGCGCCGTACTACCCGGCCTGCATCTGGCCCTCGGCGACACCTTGGTGCACCTCGAACAGCCGGCCGACGCCGAGGCACAGCTGCGGGAAGAAGTCCGGCTGTTCCCGCTCGACTCGCGCGCCTACGTGAGCCTCGCGGTGCTGCTGCACACGCTGGGCCGCGACGCCGCCGCCGACGAGGTGCTCGAAGATCTGCTGGTGGCGCTGCCCACGCCGGAAGGCAGCAGCGCGGCGGTCAGGGCATGGACGCTCATCGGCAACCGCGAGCGTGCCGACGCGGTGCGTGCCGACGCGCGCACCCGCTTCAAGGGCGATCCGTCGCTGAGCCTCCTGGGGCGCGCCCGGCCATAGGGGCGGGGCTTCAGCCCCGCCGACCGCGGGATCGGCCGGCCATCAACGCAAGGCCGATCCCCGCCCAGAACAGGTTCCGGACCTTCCGCACAATCGCCAGCGTCACGCCGACGGCGGCGGGCATGTTGAGCGCGGGCGCCAACCCGCCCGAGAGCGCCTCGTCGATGCCGACCCGGAAAGGGACGAACTTGAAAGCGAGCATCTGCACCCGGTTGAGCGCCTCGAAGACGACCGACTGTGACAACGTCGGCGCGCTCTGGGGATGAATCCATCCGAGCGTGAAGAACACTTCGAAGACGGCCAGCGCATGGAACGCCATCCCAAGGCCGAAGGCCTGCCACAGCCGGCCCGGATTGTCGGCCGAGAACCCCAGCACCGACTGCCGGATGCCCGCCAGCCGCTCGCGCCACAGCGGGCGCGGCCCCTGCTCCGGCGACCAGGTGCCGCGAAGCAGCCGCAGGCCGGCGGCGCCAGCGGCCACGAGCAGGACCAGCGCCGCCACACCCCATTCCTGCCATTCGAACGGCAGCGGGACGGTGGCGAGCAGCGCTGCCACGCCGATGCCGACCATCGCAAGCGCCGAAGCGGCGTAGACGAGGTTGTCGGTGGCCAGCGACGACACCGCGTCGGACGTGGCCAGCCGGTGGCGCGACAGAAACGCCTTGGTCGGCTCGCTCGCGGCCAGGCCGAGCGGCGTCACGCTGCCGATGGCGTCGCCGGCGAGAAACGCCGCCAGCGCCGATCGAAACGGCAGACGCGCCCCCGGTCGCATGCACAGCCGCCAGGCCTGTGTCCGCAGCGCGAAGCGCACGCCGCCGAGCGCGAGGATGGGGACCAGCCCCCAGCCGACGCGGCGGATACCTTCGGAAATGGGTGAGAGGCCGACGCTGCGAACGGCGTAGGCGAACAGGAAGAGCCCACTCAGCGCCGTCACTCCGGTGAGGAGGTACTGCCGACGCCGAGTGTGCATGGGAACTAACTTGGGCGCTCGGTGGCTTCGATCTGCTTGAACGTGTCCTCGATGAGCCGCAGGTTGTCGTCCTTCGAAACGTTGCGCTGCAGCAGCTTCGAGGCGATGGTGACCGAGAGGTCCACGGCCTCCTGCCGGATCTGCTGAAGCGCGCGGGCGGTCTCGAGCTCGATCTGCTTTTCGGCGTTCTTGACGATGCCCGCCGCCTCTGCGCGCGCCTTCTGCTTCAGCTCCTCGCGGAACTGGTTGGCGTCCGATCGCGTCGCGGTGAGGATGGCCTCGGCCTCGGTGCGTGCCTGGGCCAGGATGCGGGCCGATTCGGCATTGAGCCGTTCGAGCTCCTGCCTGGCCTGTCTGGCATCGTCGAGCGATTTCCGGATCGCGTCCTGCCGCGCCTCGAGCGCGGCCAGCAGCGGCCGCCAGGCGAACTTCGCCAGCAGGCCCGCGAGAACCAGAAACGTCGCGATGGTCCAGATGTAAAGCCCGGGATCGGGCTGGACCAGCGGGTTGTTCATCGATGCGTCCTTTCAGGTTGCGCGGACTCCCACGATGCGCAGCGCGCAGGTGAGAGCGCCACGGGCACCTACTACTTCAGCAGCACGATGAGGAGCGCGAACACCTCGGCGAGAATCGCGACGCCTTCGAGCAGGAAGAGCGGAAGGTTGACCGCGCCGGTGATCTGCGCCGTCGCGCTCGGCTGGCGCGCAATCGCCTCGGCTGCACCGCCCGCGAGTCTTCCGATGCCCAGGCCGGCTCCGATGACGGCAAGACCGAGCCCGATGCCGGCCCCCATGTATGCAAGCGCAAAACCTTCCATTCCTTCGCCTCCGTAAAGTCGCTCAGTGGTGAGCGTGAATGGCCATGCCGATGAACACGGCCGACAAGAGCGTGAACACGTACGCCTGAACCAGCACGACGATGATTTCGAGCGCCGAGATCAGCACCGCGAGCACCAGCGAGAACACGCCGACGACCATCCCGGCCGACGGCCCGAACTGCTGCGTGAAGATGAACACGAACGACAGGATCGCGAGAATCGCGATGTGGCCGCCGGTCATGTTGGCGGCAAGTCGCATCGTCAGCGCGAAGGGGCGCACGAACATGCCCATCACTTCGATCGGAATGAGGAACAGCGTCACCGGCAGCGGCAGGCCGTGCGGCACCATGTTCTTCCAGTGCTTCACGAAGCCGTGCGCCCGGGCGCCGGCAATGATGATCGAGAAGAACGTGATGGTGGCCAGCGCCGCCGTCACGTTGAAGTTGCCGGTGGCGGTGACGCCGCCGTGGGTCACCCTGGTGAAGAACGAGTCTTCCGCCGCGTGTACCACGGTGTGGTTGAGCAGCGCCAGCACGTCGAAGATCGGGATCAGGCCAATGGCGTTGGCGCCGAGGATGAAGACGAAGAGCGAGACCAGCAGGGGCGTCCAGGTGTCCACCCATTTGTCGCCGACGTTGGGCCGTACGATCGACTCGCGGATGAAATCGACAGTGGTCTCGAGGACGTTCATGAACCCGGAGGGCACCAGCCGGTCCTGCTTGAGATAGCGGCGCACCGACACCACGACGACCACGAAGATCGTGGCCGCGACCAGCCACAGCATCAGGACGTGCTTGGTGACCGAGAAGTCCACCCCCATGATCGTGGGCAGCTGGATCAGCGGGTGCTCCAACGAGCTGTTGGAAACGTGTTCGATGATGGTGGTGCCGGCGTTGAAGCCCTCGGCGGCAGCCTCGGTGGCGCGCTCGGCGGCGTGTTCTGGTTGCATCCTTGACTATTCGCTCGGCGCGGAGCGTCCCATCTCAGCAAACACCCGTCGCAGGAACACCGCCTCCATCGCATGCAAAGCGATGAAGAACCCCGCGAAACTCACGACGAAGGGCACGGGCCGCAGCCCTGCGCCTTTCAACATCCCGGCGACGTAGGCGCCGAAGAACACCATCTTCACCACGAGCCCGGTCACCATTACCCCGGTGACCCGCTCGGGCGCCGCCGCGGCGGTGCGGGCCACGACGACCCACGTGGCGCACGCGCTGGCGAGCGGCCCCAGCATCCCGAAGAACGCCTCGGGGTTGACGCTGCGGGCGCTCACGCTCAGCAGCAGCCACGTCGCCGCGGACGTGCCAACCATCCACGCCAGCGGAATCACCACGGACCGGCCGTGCCCCGTCTCACCGCGCATCGGGCGGTGCTGGCCAAGCGGTCCGGATCAGCTCGTAGAAGCCGACCACGATCCCCAGCGCCAGCCCGATCACCAGACCCCACGGCGACGTTCCCCACCAGCGGTCGACAGCGTATCCGATTCCACCCAGCAGGATGATGCCGCCCACCAGCGTGTAACTGGCCGCCGCAACCGGACCGGCGCTGGTGATATTGGCCTGAAAGGCCCGCGTCGTCCGCTCGAACCCGGATCCTTCACGCTTCCGCGCCATATGCCTCTGCCCCTCCAACGACCGCGCAGAGGGGAGCCTAGTGCACGCCGGCCTGCCCGCCAAGACCAAGTGTCTCTCTGGCCCGCACTTTGCGCGGGCAAGCGCCCACCAGTATAGCGTGACTTTGTGAAAAACTTCACCAGGGGTCGCGGCCACGGCCGATCCAGCCCTGCAAAGGCTGGATCAAGTGTCCTGTTTTCAACAAGTTTCGGTGATTCAATTCCTTGACCGAGCCGGGGGCCGCACCTATATACTGGCCGCATGAGAGGGCTTCGATCGATCCGCGCGGCTGCTACGTGTGCCATCGCCGCGGCCCTGGTGGCGTCGTGCCTGGTCTCCATGTCGGCGCAAGGCGACCGGCGCGAGCGCACGATGTTCCTGAGTGCCGTGAACGACTCCGGTGAGCCGGTCGAAGGACTCGGCCCCGATGCCTTCGTGGTGAGAGAGGACGGCGTCCGCCGCGAAGTGCTGCGCGTGTCGCGCGCCACCGAGCCGATCGATGTCGCGCTGCTCGTGGACAACAGCACCGCCGCGGCCGACGAGATCACCTTCTTCCGCACCGCGTTGTCGAAGTTCGCCCAGCGGATGACTCCCGGCAACAAGGTCGCGGTGATCACGCTGGCCGATCGGCCGACGATCCGTGTCGAGTACACCGAGGACGCCGTCCGCCTCAAGGACTCGCTCGGGGCGCTCTTCTCGACGCCGCAGAGCGGCATGACGCTGCTCGAAGGCATTATCGAAACCGTCAACGGCATGCAGCGGCGGGAATCGCCGCGTGCGGTCATCGTGCCGGTCATCACCGACGGCGTCGAGTTCACCAACCGCTACCACCGCGACGTCGTCAACGCGCTGGTGAAGGCGCGCGTGCCGATGCACATGGTGACGATCGGCCCCTTCTACCACGAGGAAGAGCAGGGGACGCGCGAGCGCTCGTTCCTGCTCGATGCCGGCCCGCGCGAATCGGGCGGCCAACGCCTCTCGCTGCTGAGCGCCCACGGGCTCGACGGCGCCATGGAGAAGCTCGCCAAGGAACTGCTGTCGCAGTACAAGGTCGTCTACAGCCGCCCCGAGTCGCTCATTCCCCCGGAAAAGGTGAGCGTGTCGGGGGGCCGGCCTGGCCTCACCGTACGGGGGGCCGAAGCTCGCGGGGAGAACGGAGCGTGACGGGGTGATACGCGCAAGCCTCTTTGTCGTCCTGGCGGTCGCGGCGATCGGCTCGCAGGCCCTCGCACGTCAGCAGTCCGCCACTCCGGCCAACCCGCCGGCACCAGCCGCCGCAGCGCCGGCAACCGCGCCAGCGCCCGCCGCCGCGCCCGCGCCAGCGGCGCAGCAGCCTCAGACCCAGACCACGCCGGCACAAACGCCACCCCCGGCGGCACCCGGTCCGCCGCAGCGTCCGGCCTTCCGCGCCGGTGTGGACGTCGTGTCGCTGAACCTGACAGTGCAGGACAACGCCGGCCACTACGTCACCGACCTCGAGCAGAACGAGCTCTCGATCTTCGAGGACGGGGTGAAGCAGGACATCACGTTCTTCAACCGCCGCCAGCAGCCGATCGCCCTCTCACTCCTCCTCGACAGCAGCGCCAGCATGGAGGACAAGCTCGAGGAGCTGCAGACAGCCGCCAAGAGCTTCGTCAAGCGGCTGAAACCCAACGACATCGCGCAGGTGATCGACTTCGACAGCCGCGTCGAGATCCGGCAGACCTTCACCGGCAACCAGCCCGAGCTCGAGGCCGCCATCGGTAAGACGGCGGCCGGCGGATCGACGTCGCTGCACAACGCCATCTACATCGCCCTCAAGGAACTGCGGAAGGTGCGCGCCGTGAACGAGGAGGACGTCCGCCGGCAGGCGCTGGTCGTCTTCTCGGACGGTGAGGACACGTCGAGCCTGATCTCGTTCGACGAGGTGCTCGATCTCGCCAAGCGATCCGAGACCGGCATTTACACGATTGCGCTGCGCGGCGTGGACACGCAGACCAAGGGCTTCCGCGAAGCCGAGTTCGTGATGCGCCAGCTCGCCCAGGAAACCGGCGGCCGGTCGTTCTTCCCGGCGCGCATCGAGGATCTGACCGCCGTCTACGCCCAGATTGCCGACGAGCTCGCCAGCCAGTACACGATCGGCTACACGTCGAAGAACGGACGGCGCGACGGCGCGTTCCGCCGCATCGTCGTGCAGACCACCCGGCAGGGCCTGACGCCGAGAACGAAGAAGGGCTATTTCGCCCCGACCGCACGGTGAAGATCGTTCCGCTGCTGCTCTACATCGTCTCAGGCGTCGCCTACGCCGTCCATTTCGCACGCCGCGATCCCGGCGTGGGCCGCATGGCCACGATGGCGCTGCTCGTCGCGGCCATGGCCCACACCTTCGTGGTGGGCATGCAAACGATGGAACTGCACCACATTCCATTCGCCAGCCTGCCGACCGTGGTCTCCACCTTCGTCTGGCTGCTCGCGCTCTCGTACCTCTATCTCGAGATCACGACCGAAGAGCGGACGATGGGCGTGTTCATCCTGCCGATCGTCGTCGCCCTGCAGACCCTGTCGGTGCTGTCGCCCGGCGTCGAGAACGCCGACCCGGTGCTCGACAGCCCATGGTTCTGGGTACACGTCGCCTCGCTCCTCTGCGCCTACGCGAGCTTCGCGCTCGCCGGCATGCTCGGCCTCACCTACATGCTGCAGTTCAAGGAGATCAAGAAAAAGCACCTTGGCTACCTCTACAACCGGCTGCCGTCGCTGATGACGCTCGACACGATGAATTCGCGGGCGATGACCGTCGGGTGGGTGTTCCTGACCATTGGGGTCACCGTCGGCGTCATCTGGACGGCACAGGCCCGGGCCGTGGCCCCCAACGACCCCAATCTGCGGGCGATGTCGCTCGAGGATCCGAAAATCTTCGTTGCCGCGCTAACCTGGGTGGTCTACTCGTTCGCCATCTTCGCGCGGACCAGGCTCGGCTGGACTGGACGGCGGGCGGCGTGGCTGGCGGCGGTGGGCTTCGCAATTGTGCTCCTCAACCTCCTGCCCATCGGCTACTTCGTCGAGACGAGCCATACGTTTCAATGAGATGACCGCCGGACAGCTTCTTCGCGCCCCCGGGGCGCTCATTCGATGCACGTCTTCCTGCTGGGCGTAAGCCACCAGACGGCGCCCATCGACGTCCGTGAACGGCTCGACTTCTCGAGCCGGGACGTCGGCGCGGCCGTGGAGACGCTGGCCGCGCGCTATTCGGCCGGCGAGGCGGTGGTGCTGTCCACGTGCAACCGCTCGGAGATCTACGTCGCCAGCGACGACCCCGAGCGCGCGCGGCGGGAACTGATCGAATTCCTGGGCAGCTATCACCAGTTGCCCGCCGAGGCCTTCGAGGCGCACGTGTTCGTGCGCGCCGACGAAGAGGCCTCGCGGCACCTGTTCCGCGTGGCCGCGGGCCTCGATTCGCTCGTGGTGGGCGAGCCGCAGATCCTCGGTCAGGTCAAGGACGCGTTCCAGGTGGCGGCAGCGCGCCAATGCGCCGGCCCCGTGCTCACCCGCCTCTTCCACACCTCGTTCGGCGTCGGCAAGCGCGTGCGCTCGGAAACGGCGCTCGGCGAAGGGGCGGTTTCGGTCGGCTTTGCCGCCGTGGCGCTGGCCCGCAAGATCTTCGGCCGTCTCGAGGGGCGCGGCGTGCTCGTGGTGGGCGCGGGCGAGATCAGCACGCTGACGGCGCAGCACCTGCGGGCCCAGGGCGTCGGGGCGATCACGATCACCAGCCGGACTGCCGCCCACGCCGAGGCACTCGCGGCAGAAGTGGACGGCCGCGCCATCCCCTGGACCGACATGCGCGGCGCGCTGGCGGCGGCCGACATCGTGATCACCGCGACCGGCTCACCGCGCCCCATCCTGACGCGGGGCGACATCGAGGCCGTCACCGGACGGCGCCGCAGCGAACCGCTCTTCATCATCGACATCGCCGTACCGCGCGACGTCGAGGCGGCGGTCGGCGAGATCGAGCAGGTGTTCCTCTACAACGTGGACGACCTGCAGGCGGTCGTGCAGGAGAATCTGAGCCGGCGCTCCTCCGAGATCGGGCGCGCCGAGGCCATCGTCGCGGAGGAGGTCGAGCGCTTCTCGGCGTGGCGGCGCTCGCGGGGCGCGGTGCCGACCGTCGTGGCGCTGCGGCAGCGGTTCGAGCAGATCCGCCGCGCCGAGCTCCAGCGGCTCGAGAGCAAGCTCGGTGGCCTGACGCCGGAAGCACGCGCCAGCGTCGACGAAGTGACCAGGCTCATCGTCGAAAAACTCCTGCTCGCGCCCACCGCGCAGCTCAAGGCGCTGCCCGACGAGGAAACCCAGATTGCCTACACCGAGGCCGTGAACCGCCTCTTCGAGCTGCGCGACGACACGCCCGTGAGCCCGGCCGGCGAGGAGATGGACACCGAGCGGCCGAATCGGACACGCTCTTAGCCGATGGCCACGCTGCGGCTCGGCACACGCGGCAGCGCGCTGGCGCTCGTGCAGGCGCGCGCCGTCGCCGCGCTGTTGCTCGAGCGCGCCGGCATCGCGACCGAGCTCGTCGTCATCAAGACGTCGGGCGACCGGCTGGCCGACGCGAAGCTGTCCGAGGTGGGCGGCAAGGGTCTGTTCGTCAAGGAAATCGAAGACGCGCTCCTCGCCGGGACCATCGACCTGGCGGTGCACAGCAGCAAGGACATGCCGGCCCGTCTGCCCGACGGGCTCGAGGTGCGCGCCGCGTTGCCACGAGAGGACCCGCGCGACGCGCTGGTGCTGCCGGCGCCGGCCGGCCACATGACGTTCGAGGCCGCGATCGCGGGGTTGGGGCCATCCCCTCGCGTGGGCACGAGCAGCGTGCGCCGCGTCGCCCAGCTCTCGGTGCTGATGCCGCACGCACGGTTCGAGCCGTTTCGCGGCAACCTCGACACCCGGCTGCGCAAGCTCGATCGCGGCGACGTGGACGCCATCGTCCTCGCGGCGGCCGGACTCAGGCGGCTCGATCAGGCGGCGCGGATCTCGGCGTTCGTGCCGCCGGCGGGGTGCGTTCCCGCGCCCGGCCAGGGGATCGTGGCCGTGGAAATCCGCCGCGGCGACGCCGCCACCGCCGCGGTCGTCGATCGCATCAGCGACGCCGAGGCGCTGGATGCCCTCTCGGCCGAGCGCGCGGTCGTCGACGCCCTGGGCGGGGGCTGTCAGATGCCGATTGGTGCGCACGCGGAGGTCAGCGGCGATAGGATCACGCTCACCGGCGTGGTCATCGCCCCCGATGGCAGCCGGGTGGCACGGGCCACCGCGGAGGGCTCGCGGGCCGAGTCGGACGCAGTGGGACGTGAGGCAGCGCGGCGACTCCTCGCCGGTGGCGCCGATGACATCCTTTCGCGGATCCGTGCAGCGGATCACGCCAGCGGCTCTCGAACATGAAACAGGCGGCGGTCTCACTCATCGGCGCCGGTCCAGGCGACCCGGGCCTCATCACGGTCCACGGGCTGGCCTGCCTGCGCCGCGCGGACGTCGTCATCTACGACCACCTGGTGTCGCCACGGCTACTGCTGTACGCGCGCCGCGGCGCCGAGCTCATCGACGTCGGCGCATCGGCGCCGCAGCCCATGGCACAACAGGCGATCAGCTACTTGATTGCCGAAAAGGCGCGTGAGGGCAAGGTCGTGGCCCGGCTCAAATGGGGCGACCCGTTCGTGTTCGACCACGGCGCCGAAGAGGCGCTCTTCCTGCAGGAGCATGGCATCCCGTTCGAGGTGGTGCCGGGCGTGCCCGCCGGCATCGGCGTGCCGGCCTATGCCGGCGTGCCGGTGAGCTATCCGGGCGGCGGCGACACCATCACGCTCGTGCGAGGCTTCGAGGATGCCAGCCGGACTCCGCCCGACATCGACTGGTCGGGCCTGGCGCGCCTCCAGGGGACGGTGGTCTGCTACGCCGGTGCGCAGCAACTGCCGCGCATCCTCGACGCGCTGGTCGAGAACGGCTGGCCCGAGGACGGCCAGGCGGCCGTCGTTTACAAGGGCACGCTGCCCGGGCAGGAAACGCTCAGCGGCACCATCGCCGAGCTCGCCACGTTGGTGAAAGGCCGCGCGCGCCGCGAGGCCGCGATTCTGATCGTGGGACGCGTCGCCGGTCTGCGCGAGCACCTGCGGTGGTACGACGCCAAGCCGCTTTTCGGTCTCAAGGTGCTCGTCACCCGCGCGAAAGAACAGGCATCGGAGCTGTCGGATCAGCTCGCCGCGTTCGGGGCCGAGCCGATCGAAGCGCCGATGATCCGCATTCTGCCGCCGGACGACCCCACGCCGCTGCTGCGGGCTGCTGGCCAGCTCGACGTCTTCGACTGGATCGTGTTCACGAGCGCCAACGCGGTGGACTCGCTGATGCACGCGGTGATCGAAGGCGGCGGGGACGTCCGGTCGCTCAAGGGGCCACAGCTCTGCGCGATCGGGTCGGCCACCGCCGAGCAGCTCGCCAAGTACGGCATCAAAGTGGATCTCATCCCGCCCGAATTCAAGGCCGACGCGGTGGTGAGCGCGCTCAAGACGCGCGGGCCGCTCGACGCCGTCCGGGTGCTGCTGCCGCGGGCCGACATCGGCCGCGAGGTGATCGCCGAGCAGCTGCGCGATGCCGGCGCCCTCGTGACGGACGTCGTGGCCTATCGCACCATGCTCGATGATGGGAACGCCGACGGCGGACCGGACATCTACCGCATGCTCCTCGACGGCGAAATCCAGATCGTCACCTTCACCAGCGCCTCGGCCGTGCGGAATTTCACCAAAGTACTCGGCGCCGAGCAGGCGGCGGATCTGCTGAAGAAGACGACCGTGGCCGCCATCGGACCAGTCACCGCCGACGCCGCGGGCCGGCTGGGCATCGAGGTGACGGTGCAGCCATCCACCTTTACCGTCCCCGCGCTCGTGGAATCCATCGTTGCGCACGTGGTCGCGCGCAAAAGCGCTTCGTGACAGGATCGAGCTCATGGCCACTACCGCTACTGCCCGGCTGAACCTGTCGCGCCGGCCCCGCCGGCTGCGCCGCACCGAGGCCATCCGGTCGATGATCCGCGAGACGCGGCTCACGCCCGACGCCTTCGTCTACCCGCTCTTCGTGTGCGAAGGCCGGGGCGTGCGGCGGCCGATCTCGTCGATGCCGGGCGTGTCGCAGCTGTCGGTCGACGAAGCGGTGCGCGAAGCCGAAGCCGCGACGGCCGAAGGCATCCGGGCGGTGATGCTGTTCGGGCTTCCCACTCACAAGGACGCTGCAGGATCCCAGGCGTCGGCCCCTGATGCGCCGGTGCAGGAGGCGATCCGCGCGCTCAAGCGCGCCGCGCCCGCGCTGGTGGTGACGACTGACGTGTGTCTGTGCGAGTACACGTCGCACGGGCACTGCGGCATCGTCGAGGGCGACGAGATCGTGAACGACGCCACGGTGGAGCGCCTGGTGGATGCGGCGGTATCGCACGCCGCGGCCGGAGTGGACTTCGTGGTGCCGTCGGACATGATGGACGGGCGGGTGGCCGCCATCCGCGGGGCGCTCGACGAGCGCGGCTACGACCGCGTCGGTATCATCTCGCACGCGGTGAAGTACTGCTCGGGGTTCTACGGACCGTTCCGCGAGGCCGCCGACTCCACACCGCAGTTCGGGGATCGGCGCAGCCATCAGATGGATCCGGCCAATGTCGAAGAAGCGCTGCGGGAGGTCGAAATCGACCTCGCCGAAGGCGCCGACGTCGTGATGGTGAAGCCGGCGCTGCCGTATCTCGACGTCGTCACGCGCGTGAAGACGCGCTTCGGCCAACCGACCGCTGCCTACCAGGTGAGCGGCGAGTACTCGATGATCAAGGCCGCGGCCGAACGTGGCTGGATCGACGAGGATCGGGCCGTGCTGGAAACGCTGACCGGCATCCGCCGCGCCGGCGCCGATCTCATCGTCACCTACTTCGCGCGGCACGCGGCGCGGCTCCTCGCCTAACCGCCGCACCTGCGCCCAACGAACGCCTCACATGCCTACGACCAGGAAGAGCCAGTCCTTGTACGCCCGCGCCGCCAAGGTGCTGCCGGGCGGCGTCAGCAGTCCCGTCCGCGCCTTCCAGGCGGTGGGCGGCACGCCCGTGTTCGTCGCACGCGCGCGCGGCGCAACGCTCGTGGACGTGGACGGCAACCGCTACGTCGACTACGTGATGTCGTGGGGGCCGTTGCTGCACGGGCACGCACCCGCCGGACAGGCCAAGGCCATTGCCGCGGCCGTGAAGCGGGGAACGAGCTACGGTGCGCCCACGGCGCTCGAGCACACGCTTGGCGAGCGCGTCCGGGCCCTGATGCCGTCGATGGCCATGGTGCGCTTCGTGAGCTCCGGCACCGAGGCGGCGATGAGTGCCGCGCGCGTGGCCCGCGCGTTCACGGGCCGCAACCGGATCGTCAAGTTCGAGGGCTGTTACCACGGGCACGCCGATGCGTTCCTGGTGAAGGCCGGCTCCGGCGCCACGACCTTCGGCGCACCGACGAGCCCGGGGGTGCCGGCCGCGGTGGTCGCCGATACGCTGCTGGCTCGCTACAACGACCTCGCGTCGGTCGACGCCCTGCTCGAGCAGCACCCTTCGCAAATCGCGGCCATCATCGTGGAGCCGATTGCCGGCAACATGGGCCTGGTGCCGCCGGCTGACGGCTTCCTGGCCGGCCTGCGCGACCGCTGCACCCGGCACGGCATTCTGCTCGTCTTCGATGAGGTGATTTCCGGGTTCCGCGCCGCGCCGGGCGGGGCACAGCAACTGTTTGGCGTCACGCCCGACCTCACCTGTCTGGGCAAGATCATCGGCGGCGGCCTGCCCGTCGGCGCCTACGGCGGACGCGCCGACATCATGCGCATGGTCTCGCCGGCCGGCCCCGTGTATCAGGCAGGGACGTTATCGGGCAATCCGGTCGCCATGACCGCGGGCTTGTGGGCGCTGCAGCGGCTCAAGCCGAGCCTGTACAAGGATCTGGCGCGCCGCGGCACGCGGCTCGCGGCCGGCTTTGCCGACGCAGCGCGCGCCGCCGGCGTGGCACTCCAGGTCAACGCGTTCGGATCGCTGGTGACGCCCTTCTTCACTGCGGCGCCGGTCCGCGACTACGAGTCCGCGCTGCGCTCGGACACCACGGCGTACGCGGCGTTCTTCCAGGGCATGCTGCGACGCGGGATCTACCCGCCACCGTCACAGTTCGAGGCGTGGTTCCTTTCCGCCGCCCATACCGACCGCGACGTGACCCGCACGATTGCCGCTGCGCACGAAGCGATGCGGGATGTGAGGAAGAAGAAGTAAAGGGCACGCGCACCTGCCGGCCGGCGCCATGGTCTCCGGCGGCCGACTGCGAGCCCCGCGAACGCCAACGGAAGACGAAAAACGACGAGTGGTGCGCGTCAAGGGCAGGTCGCGCGCGAGGCGTTTTTCCGCGGGGTCGAGCCGGAGGCCGACGGAGACCATGGCACCGGCCGGCAGGTGCAGGTGCTTCCGGTGTAGTCCCCGACGATTGGATGCGAGGTTCTGCCGCAACTTCACTGAGGCGGGTCTGAAGACCCGCGGCCACGAATGACAAAGCTGCGCCGACTGACGGCCGGCGCCATGGTCTTCGGCGGCCGACTGCGAGCCCCGCGAACGCCACGGAACACGAAAAACGACGAGCGTTGCGCGTCAAGGGCAGGTCGCGCGCGAGGCGTTTTTCCGCGGGGTCGAGCCGGAGGCCGACGGAGACATGGCGCCGGCCGGTAGTTGCAGACGCTTCCGGTGTAGTCCCCGACGATGGATGCGAGGTCTGCTACACCTTCGCTGAGGCGGGTCTGAAGACCCGCGGCCACGAATGATAAAGCTGCGCCAACTGACGGCCGGCGCCATGGTCTTCGGCGGCCGACTGCGAGCCCCGCGAACGCCAGCGGAAGACGAAAAACGACGAGCGTTGCGCGTCAAGGGCAGGTCGCGCGCGAGGCGTTTTTCCGCGGGGTCGAGCCGGAGGCCGACGGAGACCATGGCGCCTGCCGGTAGTTGCAGACGCTTGCGTGTAGTCCCCCGACGACTGGATGCGAGGACTGCTACACCTTCGCTGAGGCGGGTCTGAAGACCCGCGGCCACGAATGACAAAGCTGCGCCGACTGACGGCCGGCGCCATGGTCTCCGGCGGCCGACTGCGAGCCCCGCGAACGCCAGCGGAAGACGAAAAATGACGAGCGTTGCGCGTCAAGGGCAGGTCGCGCGCGAGGCGTTTTTCCGCGGGGTCGAGCCGGAGGCCGACGGAGACCATGGCGCCGGCCGGTAGTTGCAGGTGCTTCCGTGTAGTCCCCCGACGACTGGATGCGAGGACTGCTACACCTTCGCTGAGGCGGGTCTGAAGACCCGCGGCCACGAATGACAAAGCACGCGCCGACTGACGGCCGGCAGTTGCAGATGCTTCCGGTGTAGTCCCCGACGATTGGATGCGAGGTTCTGCCGCACCTTCGCTGAGGCGGGTCTGAAGACCCGCGGCCACGAACGACGAAAGCTGCTTGCCGGGCGGTCTGAAGACCGCCCTCTACGTTCGATCGGGTTGAGGCGGGTCTGAAGACCCGCGGCCACGAATGAGAGTTACAGCGGGACCGGGGTCTCGAGGCGGACGCGCAGCACGGTGCCCTGCGGCAGCTGCACTTCCTTGCCTTCGGTCGCGGCAATCGTGCCACCGCCGCCGATCAGGACGCCGGCCATGGCGCCCTTGAAGCCGCCGAGGATGCCGCCGATGATCGCGCCCACGCCGGCGCCAACGCCTGCTCGCGGCAGGTCGCCCTTGACGCCCTCGCCCTCGATCGCCTGCGTCACCGTGCCGCGGATCGGATAGCTGCGGCCGTTGATGGTGAGCTGATCGAAGGTCACCGTCATCTCGGCTTTGCGCTTCAGACGTCCGGCCGACTGCACCGACGACACGACGCCGCGCATGACCGACCCAGCGGGCACGAGCGTCTTTTCGTCGATGATGAAGTCCGCCGCCGTCGTGGCCTCGAAGCGATCCTCCACCTGGGCGGTGCCCGAATCGAGGATGGTCGAGAGCCGCACGTCGAGTTCGGTGCTGGCGGGAATCTCGCCGCGCGACGCGCTCGCGCGCGGGCGCTCGGGTGCGCGCGGAGGGGCCGGTGCGGCCGGGGCCGGCGGCGGTTCGGCGGGCCGCACCGACGGCGACGGGACGGCCGACGTGGAGCGCGAGTCGCCGCGCGCGCGCGATCGCACGTCTTCGATGCGCTCTTGCACATCGTTGTATTCGCTCTGCGCCAGCGTGCGCTCCTTGCGGAGCTTCACCCGCAGGTAGATGACCTCGTCGCCGAGATCGTCGAGCTCGGCCTGAAGCTGCGACGCCCTGGCCGAGTCGCGCGTGCGCAGCTGGCTGATGTCGCGTTCGGCGAGATACACGTTGTCCTGTAATTTCTGCACATCAGCTTGCGTGACACGGCTGGACTGCGCGTAGGGCGCGGCCGTAAGTGCCAGCAAACACGCAGCAACTGCAGCAACGCGGATCACGAGGCTGGAAAAGCGGGTCATGAAAGGCCTCCTGGCGAGGGGAAAAGCAAGCGGCAGGCCAAGCCCAACCAGTCGAACCGGTCTCAGTTCATGGGGCGGCGGTCGTCGTTCGCCGGGCTAGTGGCCTGTCACTAGTTCCGCCACGGCATCAGCTGCTGGATCGACGGAATCCGGGTGAGATCGTTGTAGATCACCGTCACTATCAGGAGCATCAGCAATACGAAGCCGGCCAGGAGCATCTTTTCCTTCACCGCCATGCTGAAGTCGCGCCGCGCCACGCCTTCGAGGGCCATGATGAGGATGTGGCCTCCGTCGAGGACAGGCACCGGCATCAGGTTCAGAAGGCCGAGGTTGAGGCTGATGATGGCCATCAGCGACAGGAGCGGCAGGAAGCCGGCCTTGGCCGATTCGCCCGAGAGCTGCGCGATGCCCACCGGGCCCTGGAGCTGCCGCACCGAGGTCGAACCGGTGAACAGCCCGCCGAGCGTCTTGACGATTAGCACGCTCGACGTCGCGTTCTGGACCACGCTCAGACGAACAGCCTCGAGCGGTCCAGGTTTGAACGAGCGCGTGGGCGCGACGATCGTGATGCCAATCCACCCGCCGGTCGACCGCGTGTCGGGCGTCAGCGTGATGCGCTGCGGCGTCCCGTTGCGGCGGATGTCGAGATCGATCGGCATACCCCCGCGTGACGAGATCGCCTTCTTCAAATCCTCGGGGAAGATGACGCGCTCGCCGTTGACGGCCACCACCACGTCGCCCGGCTTCACACCGGCCTTGTCGGCCGGGTCGCCGGGCTGGACGTCCTTGGCGATCGGGCTCACGTCGGGCAGCGCTCCGATGTCGCCCACCTCGAACCGGCCTTCAGCCGACGGTTTCACATCCACCGACTCGGTGCGGCCGCCGCGGTCGAGCGTGATGGTGACCGGCTGGTTGGCGCGCGTGCCAATCGCGATCGCCAGGTCCCTCCACGTCGGCACCGTGTCGCCAGCCACGGTCAGGATGCGATCGCCGGGCCGGATACCGGCGCGGGCGGCAATGCTGTCAGTCCTGACGGCACCGATGACCGCCGGCTGGTCGTCGTAGGCCGGCACCTCGGCGCCTTGCGCGAGCACGATCGCCAGCACGACGACGGCCAGCACGATGTTCATGACCGGTCCCATGATGAGCACCTGGAACCGTTCCCACTTGGTCTTCGACAGGAATTCGTCGGGGGCGCCGGACCGCGGGTCGTCGGGGCTCTCCCCCGCCATCTTCACGTAGCCGCCCAGCAGAATCGCGCTGATGCAGTACTCCGTGTCGCCGCGAGTGGTTTTGAGAATTTTCGGCCCGAAGCCGATCGAAAACGTGAGCACCCGGACGCCCACCCTGCGGGCGGCGAGGAAATGCCCCAGCTCGTGCACGAAAATCAGCACGCTCAGGACGAAGAGAAACGATAGGAGGGTGGTCACGCCCTATACCTCAACCTGTCAATTCTAACTCGCCGGCAAAAACCCCGGCGCGGGCCCTGGCCCACCCGTCCACGCGCCTGATCAGTTCGACCGTCGAGACGGATCCGGGCTGGTGGGCGTTCATCGTGCGCTCGATCACGGCTGGAATCGACGTGAACCCGAGTCGCCCCTCGAGAAAAGACGCCACGGCCACCTCGTTGGCCGCGTTCAGCACCACCGGCACCGTGCCGCCCTCGCGCAAGGCGCGGTAGGCCAGACCGAGGCAGGGAAAGCGGTCGTGCGCGGGCTCGTGGAACTCCAGGCTCCCCGCCTTGGTGAGGTCCAGGCTGGGGAGCGCAGCGTCCCAGCGTTCGGGGTAGGAACAGGCGTATTGGATCGGCAACCGCATGTCGGTGACGCCAAGCTGCGCGATCACCGAGCCGTCGTTCAGCTCCACCATCGAGTGGACGATCGACTGCGGGTGCACCACCACCTCGATGCGATCGGCGGGCGTATCGAACAGCCAGTGCGCCTCGATCACCTCGAGCCCCTTGTTCATCAGCGTCGCCGAGTCGATCGTGATCTTGCGCCCCATCTGCCAGGTGGGGTGGCGCAGCGCAGCGTCGGGGCCGACCTCGCGCAGCTGCTCGGGCGACAGGTCGCGGAACGGACCGCCGGAGGCGGTGAGAATCAGCCGCCGGATCTCTTCGGGCCGCCGCCCGTGCAGGCATTGGTGAATGGCGTTGTGCTCGCTGTCCACCGGCAGGATCGGTACGCCGCGGCGGCGCGCCGCGCTCATGACCAGCGCGCCGGCCATCACCAGCACTTCCTTGTTGGCGAGCGCGATCGTCTTGCCGGCATCGATGGCCGCGAGCACGGCTTCGAGCGCGGCGGTGCCCGCCGACGCACACAACACGATGTCGACGTCGGGATGCGTGGCCACCGCGACGAGCCCCTCCGGCCCGCACGTGACAGTGCCCGCAAAAGCGCCGGCCCGGCGAAACCGATCGACGGCTGAAGCTGAGCCGAGCGCGACGGCCGCGGGTCGGTACTGCGCGACCTGCTCGGCGAGTCGCTCGGCGTTGTCGCCGGCGGCGAGGGCGGCCACGCGCAGCCGAGAGGGATGCGCGTCCACCACCGCAAGCGCGCTGCGGCCGATCGAGCCGGTCGAGCCGAGGATGGCCAGCGTCCTCATGGCAGATCCCGCAAGTACAGGTAGAACATCGGCGTGGCGAAGAGCAGCGCGTCGATGCGATCCAGTACACCGCCGTGACCGGGGATGAGCGTGGAACTGTCCTTCAACCCGGCATGACGCTTGAGGCTGGATTCGAACAGGTCGCCGCAGATACCGACGGCCGCCATCGCGACGCCCAGGAGCGCGAGCGGCAGGGGCGGTTCTCCCACGAGCACGCGGGGCCCGGCCAGCGCGAGGAACACGGCCGCGCCGGCAAGGCCGCCGAGTGCGCCTTCAACCGTCTTTTTCGGGCTGATGACGGGCGCGAGCAGCCGGCGCCCGAACCCGCGGCCGGCATAGTACTGGGCGGTGTCGCTCACGACCACGGTCGCGAGGAGGAGCAACGTGACCTTCCAACCCGCCCGTGCATGAACGGCCACCAGCAGCCCGAGCGGTCCGCCGATATAGGCCGCACCCGCGACCGCCACGGCCGCGCGGCCGATGTCGTGGCCGAAGAGCAGGACTTCGACGGCCAGCCAGGCCAGTACGGCCGCCGTCATCACCGACACGCTCGTCCACGAGGGCATGCCCACCGCCCAGCAGGCGACCGCCGTCATGGCCATCACGAGCGCGCGGCTCGCCGGCCTCGAGATGCCGGCAAGCGTCGTGTACTCGAAGGCGGCCGCGGCCGCGATGGCCGCACACATGGCACGCAGCGCCACGAGCGGCAGCCACACGATCGCGGCCACGGCAGCGACCGCGAGGATCACCCCGCTGACGAGGCGAGTCATTCAGGCGTCAGCGCTGCGCCGGCCCGCACCGCATGCCGGCGACGGGAACGGTCATGGAGCTGTGGCCGCGGCCGGCGTCGAGATGCCGCCGTACCGCCGCTCGCGCTTCTGATACGCGAGCACGGCGTCGATCAGATGACGGCGCCGGAAGTCGGGCCACAACGTGTCGGTGACGTAGATCTCGGCGTAGGCGATCTGCCACAGCAGGTAATTGCTGACGCGCATCTCGCCGCTGGTCCGGATCATCAGATCGGGATCGGGCTGGCCGGCGGTATAGAGGAAGCTGGCAAAGCGCGACTCGTCGAGATCCTCGGCGCGCACGCCCGCTTCGATCGCGCGGCGGGCGGCATCCACGATCTCGGCGCGGCCGCCGTAGTTGAGCGCGATGTTGAACAGCATCCCGCGGTTGCCGCTGGTGCGCGCGATCGCCTCGTTCAACTCGGACTGGATGTCGGGAGCCAGCTCGTCGATGCGGCCGATGACGCGGAAACGGATCTCGTTGCGCAGGAGCGTGCCGAGCTCGGAGCGCAGGTAACGCTTGAGCAGCATCATCAGCGTGCTCACCTCCGTCACCGGACGCTTCCAGTTCTCGACCGAGAACGCGTAGAGGGTCAGGACCTGAATACCCAGGCGGGCAGCACATTCCACGGTGTCGCGCACGGCCTCGATCCCGGCGCGATGGCCTTCGACGCGCGGCAGATGCCGCTGGGACGCCCACCGGCCGTTGCCGTCCATGATGATGGCCACGTGTGCCGGCAGGCGGTCGAACGCGACTTGCCGCGCCAGCGCGGCATCCGGGTCCCCAGGGGGAATCCACGCCAGCAGTTCGTCAAGCGGCACGCCGGAATCCTTGAAAAGACAAGTACTTAATCATAGTCCACCCGCACGAGGACCAGCCCGTGCGGGGGCGCCGTGGGGCCGGCCGAGTGACGGTCTCGGCCCTGCAGCAGCGCCTCCATCCCGGCCGGGTCGCGCCACCCGCGGCCCACCTCGACCAGCGTCCCGACGATGGCCCTCACCATGTGGCGCAGGAAGCCGTCGCCCGTGACTTCATACGACAGGAGCGGTGGGGTGTCACCGAGCCACGGGGCCTGCAACGGCGCGTGGCCCACCGTCGAAACTGTCAGGGTCCGGATGGAATCCGGGACTTCCGTGCCGGCACTGCGGAACACCTCGAAATCGTGGCGGCCGATCAAGCGGTCGGCCGCGCGCTGCATCGCCTCGACGTCGAGCGCCTGCGGCACGTGCCAGACGAACGGGCGCTCGAAGGGGCTGGCCATCGCCCCGTTGCGAATCAGATAGCGGTAGGTCTTCGACCGCGCGTCGAAACGGGCATGAAAGCCGGCCGGCGCCTCGGCTACCGCGACGACGCGCACGTCGTCGGGCAGCTGCGCGTTGAGCGCGCGGGCCAGGGTCGAGGTGGCGTGACCGAACGTCACCTGCGCGCTGGCCACCTGGCCGAGCGCGTGCACGCCGGCATCCGTCCGTCCAGCTCCGTGCACGGTGACCGGCGCCCCTTCGAACCGAGCGAGCGCATCCTCGAGCAGCGCCTGCACCGAGTCGCCCTCGGCCTGCCGTTGCCAGCCGACGAGCCGCGTGCCGTCGTACGAGAGCGTCAGCTTGAGCGTGCGCATGAACACGGCCCCGCGACGGGCGTGCCAACGCCCGCAGTCCTCAGGCGCGCGAGCCCGGTTTGATCGCGGCCGATCCGGCCGCGCACAGCGGACACGCATCGGGCTGATATGTGGGAAACGCCACCTGCGCGAGCGACGAGTACGGCACCGGCAGGCCCTGGTTGCCGCCGCTGCGGTCGATGATCGACCCCGCCCCCACGACGACGCCGCCGGCGCGGGTGGCGACATCGATCGTCTCCCGCGTGGATCCCCCGGTCGTCACCACGTCCTCGACCACCAGCACGCGCTCACCCGGCAACACTGCGAACCCGCGCCGCAGCACCAGCGCCTTCTCCTGGCGCTCCGCAAAGACGGCCCGCACCTTGAGCGCCCGGGCCACCTCCTGGCCGATCACGATGCCGCCGAGCGCGGGAGACATCACCACGTCGGGCTCGAGCCCACGCACCATATCGCCCAGCGCCGCGCCAAGCACCTCGGCTTCGGCCGGGTGCTGCAGCACCAGCGCGCTCTGGAGATACCCGGGGCTGTGCAGGCCGGAGGACAGCTTGAAGTGTCCTTCGAGGAGGGCGCCGACGCGGCGAAAAAGGTCGAGAACCTGAGTGGATGTCAAAGAAGCCATGCGAGGTTGGCTAGTATACCTAGCGAGTTGGTGCGATCTTGCGACTGGCGGCGCCAACCGCGAGGTCCAGCCCCGGTGGCCGATAAGACGGCCAGTGCGGCCACGGGTTTGCACGAGAGAACATCTGCCCAAGACGCTCCGTCTTAGGAGTTCAGTCCGGAGTAATTACTGATTATGCGCAAGAGGTTTGTCTTTTCGCGGCACCTGCCGGGCCTGGCGGCTGCGGTAATTACCATTCTTGGGACGCAGGCGTCCGTTTCCGCGCAATCCGCTCCCGCCACGCACCTCGACCTGAGGGTCTCGTCGGCAGCGCTGACCCAGGCAGCCCCCGGGGGCCAGGCGGCGGCATCCCAGGCCGCGCCAGCTCAAACGCGACGTCTGACCATCGAAGAGGCCGTCAAGCTGGCGCTCGAGAACAACCTGGGCATCCAGATCGCCCGCTACGACCCGCAGGTGAACGACCTCTCGGTGGCCGAGGCCAAGGCTGCCTGGGCACCGTCGTTCCAGAACACGTTCCAGAAGGTCAACCAGGACTCGCCGAACAACAGCTTCCTCGCCGGCGGCCTCGGTGGTAAGACCTCCAACTCCAGCTTCAGCAACTCCACCGGCTTCAACCAGCAATTGCCGTGGGGCGGCGGCAGCTACCAGGCCTCCTGGGATGCGTCGCGGCTCACCACCAACAGCACGTTCACGACGTTCTCGCCGCAGCTGCGATCGGGGCTCGCGTTCACCATCCAGCAGCCGTTCATGCGCAACCTCAGCATCGACACGATGCGGAACCAGGTGCTCGTCAGCCTCAAGAACCGCGACATTTCCGACGTGGCGCTGCGTCAGACCATCGCCACGACGATGCGCACGGTGCGCAACGCTTACTGGAACCTCGCGTATGCGACGGCGTCGCTGACGGTGCAGCAGCAGTCGCTGGAACTGGCGCAGGAGTCGCTGCGCAACACGCGGTCGCGCGTCGAGATCGGCACCACGCCCCCCATCGACATCGTCGAGGCCGAATCCGAAGTGGCCACGCGCGAAGAAGCCGTGATCGTCGCCGAAGCCCAGATCAAGACGGCCGAAGACACGCTGCGGGCGCTGGTCTTCGATCCGTCGTCTCCCGGCTTCTGGACGATGACGATCGAGGCCGTCGATGTGCCGTCGTTCCAGCCGATCGCCGTGGATACCGACACCGCCGTGCGGAATGCGCTCGACAAACGCACCGACCTGAAGCGGACGTCCATGTCGCTCGAACTCGAGGACGTGCAGATCCGTTATCTGAGGAACCAGACGCTGCCCGACATCAGCGCGCAGTTCGACTACGGGCTCAGCGGCCTGGGCGGTCTGCAGCTCGTACGCGGCGTGGGTCCGTTCGGCCCGGGGTCGGGCGCCGTCGTCGGGGAGAGCGGGCGCAGTTTCGCGGCCACAGTGGGCGATCTCTTCGCCAACCGCTACCCGGCGTGGACCGCGCAACTGAACATCAGCTACCCGATCGGGGTCAGTCAGTCCGAGGCCAATCTGGCCCGTGCCCGTATCGAGTACCGGCAGGTGGAGACGCAACTCAAGAGCCAGCAGCTGCAGGTGTCGACGCAGGTGCGCGAGGCGGCGCGGCAGGTGCAGACCAACCAGAAGCGGGTGGAGACGACGCGCGCGGCGCGGTCGTTCGCCGATCGCCGGCTCGAGGCCGAGCAGCGCAAGTTCGCGGCCGGCACCTCCACGAGCTTCATCGTGTTCCAGGCGCAGCGCGACCTGGCGCTGGCACGCAACAACGAGCTCCGCGCCATCCTCGATTACGCGCAGTCGGTCGTCGACCTCGAGACCGTGCAGGAAGTGCCGCTCAACGGCGGCGCCACGACGACGACGACGACCACCACCCCGGCGCGCTAGCACGCGCTCACTCACCGTGGCCCGCGGGTCTTCAGACCCGCCTCACCGGAACGTAGAGGGCGGTCTTCAGACCGCCCTCCGACAGGAAGCCTGGAGCCGGGAGCCGGGAGCCTTGTAAGATTCCCCCGTGCCGCGGGTTACGGTTACCATCATCACCAAGAACGAGGCGGCCCACATCGGCGCGGCCATCGACAGCGCGTCGTGGGCCGACGAAATCGTCGTCGTCGACTGCGGCAGCACCGACGACACCACGGCCATCGCGGCCGCCAGGGGCGTGCGGGTGGAGTCGCGCCACTGGACCGGGTGGGTCGATCAGAAGAACTTCGCCGCCAGCCTGGCCGCCAACGACTGGATCTTCTCGCTCGACGCCGACGAGCGGATCACGCCGGGCCTGGCGCACGAGATCAAGGGCCTGCTGCACCAGGATCCACGCGAGGCGGCCTACAAGGTGCCGCGCGTCAGCTTCCATCTCGGGCGGTGGATCCGCACGACCGACTTCTATCCCGATTACCAGACCCGCCTCTACGATCGGCGCGCGGCGCGATGGAGCGGCCTCTACGTGCACGAATCGGTGAGCGCCATTGGCGACGTGGGACGGCTCTCGCAGGAGCTGCAGCACTACTCCTACGACGACCTCAGCGATCACCTCGACCGCATCAACGCCTACTCCACGCTCGCGGCGCGCCAGATGTACGAGCGCGGGCGGCGGGCGGGGCCGTTCGACCTGCTGTTTCAGGCTCCGGCGGCCTTCCTCCGGAACTACATCCTCCGCCGCGGCATTCTCGACGGCTCGGTCGGGCTGCTCCTCTCGATGGTCAACGCCTACTCAGTGTTCCTGAAGTTCGCCAAGCTCTGGGAACTGCAGCGCGCCGTCAGCACGTCGCGGCACGAGGCGAAGCCACAGGCCCGCCGGTCCGAGGCGGAGCCTCGCTAGCGATGTTCTCGCTTCACGTCGACACGGCGCGCTCATGGCGGGGCGGCCAGAGCCAGGTCATGTACACGGTGCTCGGGCTGCGGCTGCTCGAGCAACGGGCGGCGCTCGTCGCCCATCCCGAGGGCGCGTTGTACAAGCGCATGTCCGAAGGGCTCGACCTGATCCCGCTGGCGCCGAAGCACGAAATCGACCTGGCGGCGGCGTGGCGGCTGTCGCGCGTGATCCGTCAGCTCAGACCCGACGTCGTGCAGGCGCACGATCCCCACGCGGTGGCCATGGCGGCCACGGCCCTGTCGATCTCGTCGCCGAAGCCGAAGCCGCCGCTCATCGCCTCGCGGCGGGTCGAGTTCCGCATCGCGCACAACTCGTTCTCGCGGTGGAAATACGGCCAGGTGGACTGCTTCATCGCCAACTCGGAAGCCATCCGCACCCGCCTGGTCGCCGACGGCATCCCGCGCGAGAAGACCACCGTCGTCAACGAGGGCGTGGATGTCGAGCGCATCGTGACGATGCGCACGACCAGCGTGCACGCCGAGCTCTACCTGCCGACGCACGCGCCGGTGGTTGGCAACGTGGCGGCGCTCGTGCCGCACAAGGGGCAGCACTACCTGATCGACGCCGCGGCGCTGGTCGTCAAACAGGTGCCCGACGTGCGCTTCGTCATCGTCGGCGACGGCGAGCTGCGCGAGAAGCTCGAACGGCAGATCAAGGACAAGCACCTCGAACGGCACGTCTTCCTGGCCGGCTTCCGCAGCGACGCGCTGGAGCTGACCAAAGGCTTCGACATCTTCGCGATGAGCTCGGTGAGCGAAGGCATGTGCACCGCGCTCGTGGACGCCATGGCGGCCTCGAAGCCGGCGGTGGCCACCGCGGCCGGCGGCATCCCGGAAGTACTGGTCGACGGCGTCACCGGCTTCCTGGTGCAGCCGCGCGACCACGTCACGATGGCCGACAAGCTCGTCGTGCTGCTCAAGGACCCGGCGCTCCAGGCGCGCATGGGCGAGGCGGCACTCGCCCGCGCCCGGGAGCGGTTTGCCGTCGAGAAGATGGTGGCCGCCACCAGCGCCGTGTACGAACGGCTCGTTGGCGGCGCGGGCTCGTAGGGCGAGCCGAACGACGTGCCTCAGGCAGCCACGACCCGCACGGGCAGCCTGGCAGGCCCGTGCCCAATGGTCGTCATCCAGGGTTCCGGCTCACCCGCGGCTTCGAAGCGTTGGATCCTCGGCAGCATGGCCCTGAACATCGCGTCGGCCTCGAGCTGCGCCAGCGTCTTGCCCACGCACATGTGCACGCCGGCGCCCCAGCCAACCTGGCCGCGCACGTTCCGGCCGATGTCGAACCGGTCGGGGTCCGCCCACTTGCGCGGGTCGCGATTGGCGGCAGCGAACAACAGGCCGCACCGGGTGCCCGCTGGAATGACGTATTCCTCGATCTCTACGTCGCGCGTCGTGATGCGCCCGGCCATCCGCGACGGCGCATCCCAGCGCAGGCTCTCGTCGAACGCCGTGCGCGTCTTCGCGGGATCCTCTCGCAGCGCCTGATACTGACCGGGAAATTCACAAAACGCGCGCAAGGCGGTGCCAAGCGTCATCACGGTGGTATCGGCTGCCGCCGAGAGCAGAATCCCCACGAGCAGCTTGGCCTCGGCGTGCGTGATCTCACCGCGATCGGCCGCGTGGAACATGGCCATCCCGAGGCCGTCCGGATCCAGGTGTTCGCGGTTGCAGCACTCCTCCACCCACGCCAGCACCGGCTCGCTGCCGGTCATCGCCTCGTGGAACAGCGCGTTCATCGGCCCCATCGTCGCCCACACCATGTGGCCGAAGGCTTCCATGTGCTCGCGCCCGTGCTCCGGCAGGCCCAGCAGGTCCGGCAGGACCTTGTAGACGAACGGCCGGCAGATCGCCGAGACGGCATCGATCGCACCGCCGGACTCCAGTACCCGATCGACGACGAGCGCCGCCTCCCTGGCGAAGGCCTCTGCCATGTGATTCAGCGCCTTGGGCGACAGGGCGTTTGCGATCACGAGGCGGACCTCGGTGTGGCGCGGGGGATCGTCGGTCAGCAGGATCTCCGGCCTGACCGACGAGGCATCGTGCCAGGGACGGGACCGGCTGGAGAACGAGCGCCAGTCGGCGAGGCCCGCCGACACGTGATCGAAGCGTCCGAGGACGACGATGTCCTCGCGGCCGAGGCGGACGACCGGAGCCAGCTCGCGGATGCCGTCGTCGACGGCCCGGGCATGGCGCACCGACTCGTGGCTGAAGATGTCGGCGTCGATGACAGGGATCGGCTTCGCCACCGTGGCTCCTTTCCAATCGTACGCTACCAGGCGCCGACGAGCCGCAGCGCGGCAACCGCGGCAAACGCCAGCAGCAGTCCATCGAACAGGCGCTGCGGGACGCGGTGGGTCAACCATCGGCCGAGCGCAATGCCCGTGAACACCGGAGGCAGGAGCACCAGGTTGAGCGCCAGCGTATCCACGCGGATCAGTCCGAGGGCCATGCTGAACGGCAGCTTCACCAGGTTCACGATGAGGAAGAACCAGGCGCCGGTCCCCACCAGTTCGAACTTCGGCAGCGACACAGAGAGCGCGTAGAGCGTGACGATCGGGCCGGCTGCATTGGCGATCATCGTCGTGACACCCGCCAGCAGCCCCATCGTCCACGCGAACGCCGATGAGTGCGGCACGTCGGCAAGCACGCCCGGCCAGGCCATCCGGCCGACCTGCAGCACGGTCAGCACCAGAACGATCACGCCGATGAGCGGCGCGAACGCACGCTCGTGGAGGTGTCCCATGAGCGCGAAGCCGATGAGGATTCCGGCGAAGGTCGCCGGCAGCATGCGGCGGATGTAGACCCATCGGGCGTGCTGCCGGAATGCTCGCACGGCCAGAACGTCGGCGGCCACGAGCATCGGCAGGATGATGCCCGTGGAGTTTCGCGCGCCGAAGATGAGCGCGAAGACGAGGACGTGAACCAGGCTCATGCCCGGAAAGCCGGCCTTGGAGATACCGATACCGAGCGCGCCCACGACGGCGAGCAGCCACTGCGCCGGACTCAGAGATGGCATCGCGGCGACCATAATAGGATCCAAACGGATGGCATCGAGCGGGAGACGATCAATGCGCAACGTGATTCTGGCCGGCGCCGTCGTGACGTCCTTCACGGTGGCTGCCGCAACACTGTCGGCCCAGCAGGTGGCCCCAGGCGACTGGCCGCATTTCAATCGCGACGCCGGAAGTACCCGGTACGTCCCCCTGGATCAGATCAACGCGACGAACGTCACGAGGCTCCAGCCGGCCTGGACCTTCACGCCCGTGACTGAGACGCCGCAAGGCGCCGGCCCTGGACCGGCTGGCCGCGCCGGCGGCGCGGGACCCGGCGGGCGCGGCGGCGGTGGTGTTGGCGCGCAGGTGGTGCCGGTCGTCGTGAACGGCGTGATGTACGTCCCCGCCGGCAACGTCGTGATGGCGATCGACGGTGCGACAGGCAAGGAGGTGTGGCGATACACGGTGACGACCGGGACGGCGTCGAACCGGGGCGTCAACTACTGGGCCGGGAACGGCACCGCGGGACCGCGAATCGTGTTCACGACCAGAGGCCAGGCGGGGAACTACCTGGTGGCGCTCGAGGCGGCCACCGGTCGGCCGGCGGCCGCGTTCGGCCAGAACGGCATCGCCGACATGGGCGTTGTCGGGTGGAGCGGGGTGCCGGTGGTGTTCCGCAACGTGCTTGCCGTGGGAGCGAGCACGCTGGAGACGCCGCAGGATCCCAACACTCCGGGCGACACGCGCGGCTTCGACGCGGTCACCGGCAAATTGAAGTGGACCTTTCACAGCGTGCCACGCCCCGGCGAAGCGGGTCACGAAACGTGGCTCGACAACGGGTGGAAGGACAGATCGGGCACGAACATCTGGAACCACCACATGACGGCCGACGAGCAGCTCGGCCTGCTCTACCTGCCAATCTCCGGTCCTGCCTCCAACTACTACGGCGGAGATCGCCCGGGCGACAACCTGTTCGGGAACTCGATCGTCGCCATCGACGGAGACACGGGGGCGTACCGCTGGCACTTTCAGCTCGTGCACCACGACATCTGGGACTTCGACAACCCGCCCGCGCCCGCGCTGCTCGACATCACGCGCGACGGCCAGCGGATCCCGGCTCTCGCGCAGATCGGGAAGTCCGGCTGGATGTTCATCCTCGATCGCAGGAACGGCAAACCGATCTTCGGCGTGGACGAGCGCCCCGTTGCCAAGGGCGACGTGCCCGGTGAGTGGTACGCGCCGACGCAGCCGTTTCCGCGCAAGCCGAGGGAGCTCGCCCGTATGAGCTTCAGCTACGAGGATCTGGTCACCGCCGACGATACGACGCCGGCGCATGCCGCCAACTGCCGGGCGTTGTACGAGAAGAGCGGCGGGTTCTACAATGCGGGCCCCTTCACGCCGTTCCTCTATCACGAGGAGGGCACGCCGCCGCGCTCGTCGATCATCTTTCCGGGCGCCACGGGCGGTACCAACTGGGGCGGCATGGCCACGGATCAGCAGCGTGGGTACGTGTTCGTCTACACGCAGAACCAGGGGCAGATCGGCTGGGTCGAAAAGAAGAAACCGGGTGTGAACTACGCCTTCGACGAGGCGCAGTCGAACCTGCCGTACACGCGCGCGAGCGTGAACGGACCAGGGCCGTTCTTCACGTTCTCCGCCTCGGCGGGAGAGGGGCTCGGCAACTACCCGTGCCAGCGGCCACCGTGGGGACAGCTCAACGCCGTGGATGCGAACACTGGCGAAATTCTCTGGCAGGTACCGGTGGGCGTCGCCGAGCGTCTGCCCGCGGGCAAGCAGAACACCGGGCTGGCCGGTGGTTTCGCAGGGCCAACGGCGACGGCTGGCGGCGTGATCTTCTACGGCGCGCTGTCGGACCGCAAGCTGCGGGCCTTCGACTCGATGAGCGGCAAGGAGCTCTGGAGCGTAGACCTCGGCGCCACCGCGACGATGCAGCCGATGAGCTACCTGGGGTCCGACAGGCGCCAGTACGTCGCGGTCGTCGCTGGCGGAGTGGTCCGGACGTTCGCACTGCCACGACAGGAGGGCGCAAAGCCATGAGGCCCCGACTGAAAACGCAACGCCTCGTCCCGCTCGTCACGGCCGTCGGTGCGGCCCTCCTGCTGGTGACCTCTTTGGCCAGGCCAGCGCTGGCGCAGCAGGTCACGATGGACACGCTGCTCGACCGCATCCAGATCGAAGATCTACTGACGCGCTACTACTACGATCTCTCGCAGGGCAAGGCCCACGAGCTGTCCGATTACTTCACCGAGGACGCCATGCTCGACGTCGACGGCACGATCGCCCACGGCCGCGATGAAATCGCCAAGCTCTATGGAGGCGGGCCCAGCCGGACGGCGGATGCTGCGCCTCGGCCGCAGAATCACATGGTGCTGACCAATCCGGTCATCGAAGTGAGAGGCAACAGGGCCATGGCCCATGTCATCTGGACCGGTGTCTCGAACTCGGGTGTCGGGAAGCCGCCGACGGTGACGGAACAGGGCCGCGAAGATTCCGAGTTGGTCAAGATCGGCGGCAAGTGGCTCATCAAGCGCCGCTACATCAGCTCCGACAGCGGCCTGCCCGACCGTTTCGACAAGACCTTCAAGCAACGCAACAATCCGCTCGATTGGGACAAATAGGACGATCGGCTGAAGCCGGACCCCTACGTACGACCGTGCCGGCCGCGCACCACCGGCCGGCACGCGCCGCGCAGCGGGCACTGGGCGTCACGCTGCGGGCGGCTGAAGCCGCACGCGTTCATCATGCCGACGTGGCACAGTGAAAAGTCGAAGCGCACCGGATCGGCCGCGTCGAGCTCGCGCAGCGACGACGTGATCTCGGCCGCCATCTTCCATCCCGGGCTGGTGTAGCGCGTGAGGCGCAGGCAGCGCCCCACCCGGATCACGTGAGTGTCGAGCGGCACGACCAGACGCGACGGCGCCACGCGGGTCCACACGGCCAGATCGATGGCGTCCTTGCGCACCATCCAGCGCAGGAACAGGTTCAGCCGCTTGCACGCGCTGCCCGCCGATGGCCGCGGAAAGAAATACGCGACGCCGGCCCGGGCGGGAGGCCGGCGCCCGTAAGCGCCGGCGAGGTCGGTCGCCAGCGCACGCGTCGAGAACGAGTCGAGGGCGGCACGCACGTCCGGCGAGGCCGGATCGTCGCCGGCGAGGAAGAAGCCCTCGATCGACCCGTGCTCGCGCAGCATGCGCTGCAGCACCATTACCAGCGCCACCAGGTCGCGGCCGCGAATCCAGCGGTGCACGAGCGGCAGGAGCGGCGGCGCGTCCACGGCAGGGTCGAACCGGCGCACGTACTCGGCGGGCCGTGGTCCCATCACGGCGAGCAGCGCCTCCACCGAGTGCAGCACGCTCGCGACGCGGCCGAACGCGAGCGCGGCGGCACAGAAGCCGACGATCTCGCGGTCGTCGCGCGCGGTGTAGCGGCGCACGATGTGGACGGGGTCGAGCGCGGAATCGACGTGATCGAAGGTGCGGTAGAGAGTGTCGAGCTTCGACTGGAGCCCGGCGTCGGGCGCCGCGTGTCTCAGAACGCGGTGACGGGGACGCCGGCCTGGCAGAGCGGGCATGAACTGGCCTCGTGGTTCTCGGGCGCTTTGTATTCGGCCAGCGCCACGTTGGGCACACCCGCATCCGCCACGGATTCCGTCCGATCGTAGATCTGCGCCGTCGCCACCACGGTCCCGCCGGCGGCGCGCACCACCTCGGCGCACCGCGCGAGCGTCTGCCCGGTATTCCGCACGTCGTCCACCAGGAGCACGCGGCGGCCCGCGATCTGCTCCCGGTAGAACGGCGTCAGGGCGTAGCCGCCAGGCCCCTCGGGCCGGAACGGCGCGAACAGCGTGGGCGGGCGGGACAGATGTCGCCGGCTGTCGAGCAGGCCCGCGACCGTGTGCGCGAGGAGCGCGCCCCCCGTCGCCGGACCGGCCACGACTTCGGTCTGCGCCAGAAGGTCGGGCGGCAGCACGTCCAGCAGATCCTGGGCAAAGCGCCAGATCGTGGACGGCTGACGAAACAGCTGGTGCGGGTTGAGGTAGACGCGGCCGTGATAGCCGTTGCCGAAGTCGAAGTGCCCGTCGAGCATCAGCACGTGGTGCTTCTGCAAGTCCGTCAGCGCCTTCTCTCGAATCTCGTCGCGTTTGCTCAATCGTTCTCCAACCCAAGGTAGAGGGCGGTCTTCAGACCGCCTCTCAGGCGGGTCTCAAGACCCGCCTCTACGTACTACTAAAGACCAGCGGCCACAAAGGCGTCGTTTACGAACACGGTTCTGCCGCCAACGATGGTGGCCGCCACGCCGCCACGCAGCTGCCAGCCGTCGAAGGGCGTGTTCTTCGATCGCGACCGCAGTCTGGCTGCCTCGATGCGCACCGGCAAATCCGGCGCGAGCACCGTAATGTCGGCAGGCGCGCCTTCGGAGAGCGTCCCGCCGGGAATGTTGAGCACGCGCGCCGGGTTCACCGAGAGCAGTTCAATCAGCCGGCGCAGCGGGATGAGCCCGCTGTGCACCAGCCGGTCGAACGAGAGCGGCACCGCCGTCTCGAGCCCGACGATACCGAAGGGGGCGCGGTCGAACTCCACCTGCTTCTCGTCGTAGTGGTGCGGCGCATGATCGGTGGCGATCACGTCGACGGTGCCGTCGGCGATGCCCTGCAGCATCGCGTCGCGGTCGGCGGCCTCGCGCAGCGGCGGGTTCATCTTGGTGTTGGTGTCGTAGGGCACCGGCGACCCGAGCGCTTCGTCGGTGAGCGTGAAGTGGTGCGGCGCCACCTCGCAGGTGACGCGCACGCCGGCTTCCTTGGCCTTACGCACCGCGCGCATCGAGCCGCGCGCGCTCATGTGTGCAACGTGGAACGCGGATCCGGTGAGTTCGGCGAGCAGCACGCCGCGCTCCACGCCGAGCGACTCGCAGGCCCCGGGGATGCCGCGCAGACCGAGCCGCGACGCGTGAAACCCCTCGTGCGCCACGCCGTCGCCCTTGAGGGTCGGATCCTCGCAGTGCTCGACGACCGGCATCCCGAACATCCCCGCGTACTCGAGCGCGCGGCGGAGCAGGAGCGCCGTGGCCACCGGATGGCCGTCGTCGGTAATGGCCACGCACCCGGCGGCCTTGAGCTCGGCGATGTCCGCGAGCAGCTCGCCCTTCTGCCCCTTCGACACGGCCCCGATGGGGTAAACGCGCGCGAGCCCCGCCGCGGCGGCCTTGGCCAGAATCAGCCCCGTCACCGTCGCGCTGTCGTTCACCGGGCTGGTGTTCGGCATGCACGCGACGGCCGTGAACCCGCCGGCCACCGCCGATGCCGTGCCCGTGGCCACGGTCTCCTTGTGTTCCTGTCCGGGCTCGCGCAGGTGCACGTGCATGTCGATGAGGCCGGGACAGAGGACCAGGCCCGTCGGGACTTGCACGACCGTGGCGCCGTCCGCCGGCAGGTCTCGTCCGACCTTCGCGATCACCCCACCGTCGACGAGGATGTCGAACGCCCCGTCGAGCCCGTTGACCGGGTCGACGACGCGCCCGCCCCTAAGCAGCTTCTTCATGTTCGGCTCCGCCGGCGAGCAGGTACAGCACCGCCATCCGGACCGCCACGCCGTTGGCCACCTGGTCGAGGATCACCGAGTAGGGGCCGTCGGCCACCTCCGACGCAATCTCGACGCCCCGGTTCATCGGACCGGGGTGCATGATCATCACGTCCGGCTTGGCCAGACGCAGCCGCGCCTCGGTCATGCCAAACACCTGGAAGTACTCGCGTAGCGACGGGAAGTACGCGCCCTCCATGCGCTCGAGCTGAATCCGCAGCAGCATCACGACGTCGGCGTCGGCGACGGCCTCGTGCACGTCGTTCGTCACCCGTACGCCGAAGCGCCCGATCTCGGCGGGGACGAGCGTGGGCGGCCCGCACACCCACACGTCGGCGCCCATCTTCGTCAGCAGATGAATGTTCGAGCGCAGCACGCGGCTGTGCAGCAGGTCGCCGATAATCGCGACCTTCAGCCCGTTCAGGCGGCCCTTGCGCTCGCGGATGGTCAGCGCGTCGAGCAGCGCTTGCGTCGGATGTTCGTTGGTCCCGTCGCCGGCGTTGACGATCGAGGAGCGGCAGATCCGCGACAGCAGGTGGCAGGCCCCCGACGAAAAATGACGCAGCACGATCATGTCGGGCGACATCGCCTCGAGGTTGAGCGCGGTATCGGCGAGCGTCTCGCCTTTGACCACGCTCGACGTGCCAATGGCGACGCTGAGCGTGTCGGCGCTCAGGCGCTTCTCCGCGATCTCGAACGACGTGCGGGTGCGGGTGCTCGGCTCGAAGAACAGGTTGATCACGGTCTTGCCGCGCAGCGCCGGCACCTTCTTGATCGGGCGCGAGCCCACCTCTTTCATCGCCTCGGCCGTGTCGAGCACGAGGGCGATCTCCTCGGGTGAGAGATCGGCGATGCCCAGCAGGTCCTTGCGGCGGAGCGACGTGACCGCGGGGCGGGTGTCGAGTTCCTGGACGTTCATACGGCACCTCCCTGTTCCAGCACCACCTCGTCGCGGTCGTCGATTTCCTGCAGCCGCACCTGCACGCTCTCGTCGAGTGCGGTCGGCAGGTTCTTGCCGACGTAGTCGGCTTTGATGGGAAGCTCGCGGTGGCCGCGGTCCACGAGCACGATCAGCTGAATCGCCTTGGGACGCCCGAAGTCGATCAAGGCGTCGAGCGCCGCGCGTGTGGTCCGGCCGGTGTAGAGCACGTCGTCCACGAGCAGGATCTTGCGGCCGTCGATCGAGAAGGGAATTTCGGTTCGGCGCACCACCGGCTGCGGGCCGACGGCATGGCGCATCAGATCGTCGCGGTAGAGCGTGATGTCGAGCGCGCCGGTCGGCACGTCGTCACCGGTAATGTCCTTGATCGAGCGGGCGAGCCGCCGCGCGAGCGGTACGCCGCGGCTACGCACACCAACGAGGGCGAGATCGTCTACGCCTTTGTTGCGTTCGACTATTTCGTGGGCAATGCGGGCGAGGGTGCGGCCGATGCGGTCCGCATCCATGACAACTGGCATGATGCACCTCTTTGCGGCCTCTCAGGACCGCGGTTAAAGAGCACGAACATTATATACTCGCCTCAATGCCCGTCGACGTCGAGGCACGGGTCATCAGCAACACGCGCCTCTCCCCCGACTACAACGTCATCGCGCTCGCCGCTCCCGAGATTGCCGACGCGGCGGCGCCAGGCCAGTTCGTCATGGTAAAGCCCGGCCGCGGCGGCGATCCGCTGCTGCGCCGCCCCTTCTCGGTGTTCGAGGTGCTGCGCGTCAACGGCCGCGTCGAAGGCCTCACGCTGCTCAGCAAGCGCATTGGCATCACCACCTCGATGCTGTTCGATGCGGTGGAAGGCGACACGGTGTCCTGCCTTGGCCCGCTCGGCAAGCCGTTCGAGCTCGTCGATCCGCCGGCGCAGGCGTGGATGGTGGCGGGCGGCGTCGGGCTGGCGCCCTTTGCGACGCTCGGAGAGGCGCTGGTCGCACGCGGGACGCCGACGACGCTCTTCTACGGGGCGCGCAGCGGCAAGGAACTCTTCTACCTCGACTGGTTCGCGTCGCGCGGCATCACGCTGCAGCTCGCCACCGAAGACGGAACGCACGGCGATCACGGCCGCATCACGCTGCCACTTGAACGCGCGCTGCAGCAGGCCGGGTCGGCGGATGTGACGGTGTACGCCTGCGGGCCGGAACCGATGCTCGAAGCCGTCGCGCACCTCGCCGAGCGCTACGGGCGGCCGTCGCAGGTGTCGGTGGAGCGCATCATGGGCTGCGGGATGGGTGGCTGCTACAGCTGCGTCATTCCAGTGAAGGACGCCGGCGGCGGCCAGCACTACGTGCGGTCGTGCATCGGCGGGCCGGTGTTCAACGGCGCTGAATTGGTGTGGGATTGACTGGCGTGGGGGCCGGCTTCAGCCGGCCCCCACTGGTGAAAGAGCACTCCATGGATCTTTCAGTTCGGATCGGGTCGCTCGAGCTGCGCAACCCGCTGATGGCGGCCAGTGGCTGCTTCGGCTACGGTGTCGAATACGCCGACGCCGTCGACCTGGCGTCGCTTGGCGCGGTGGTCTCGAAGGGGCTGTTCATCAAGGAACGGTCCGGACACCCGCCGCAGCGGATCGTCGAGACACCGTCGGGCATGCTCAACGCCATCGGCCTGCAGGGCATCGGCGTCCACCGCTACATCAAGGAGAAGCTGCCGGAGCTGCGCCGCCTCGGCGCCACCAACGTCATCAACATCTGCGGCAGCACGCTCGACGAGTACGTCGAGCTGGCGCGCATCCTGTCCGACGCCGAGGGCGTGCACGCGCTCGAGATCAACATCTCCTGCCCCAACATCAAGGAGGGCGGCATCACCTTCGGCTGCAGCCTGCACGGCACGTTCGACGTCGTCTCGGCGATCAAGAAAGTGACGCACCTGCCGGTCATCCCGAAGCTGACACCCAACGTGACCGACGTCGCCTCGATCGCGAAGTCAGCCGAGGACGCCGGCGCCGACGCGGTGTCGCTGGTCAATACCTTCCTGGCGATGGCCATCGACGTCGAGACGCGGCGGCCGAAGCTGTCGAACATCGTCGGCGGCCTGAGCGGCCCGGCCATCCGGCCGATTGCCGTGCGCATGGTCTACGAGTGCCGCCGCGCGGTGAAGATTCCAATCATCGGCATGGGCGGCATCGCTACGGCGGCCGACGCGCTCGAGTTCATGATCGCCGGGGCCACGGCCGTGCAGGTGGGGACCGCCAACTTCGTCGACCCGTTCATCTGGTCGAAGCTCCTCGACGGCATGCGCGACTACCTGCAGCGCCACCAGCTACCGCGCATCGCCGATCTCGTCGGCTCGATCGACACGAACACGCGGGAGAAGCAGTGGATCAGCTCCTAGTCGCGCTCGACGTCGAACATGGCGCCCGCGCGCTGCAGCTCGTCGAGCAGTTGAACGGTCTCGTCGGCGGCGTCAAGGTGGGCAGCCGGCTGTTCACCCTCGAAGGCCCGGGGCTCGTCAAGCGCATCGCCGACACGGGGATGCGCGTGTTCCTCGACCTCAAGTTCCACGATATCCCGAACACCGTGGCGCAAGCGGTCGAAGCGGCGACGCTCACCGGCGCCTGGATGATCAACGTCCACGCCTCGGGCGGCGTGCCGATGATGCAGGCGGCGGCCAAGGCCGCCGTGGACACGGCGCGTATGGCTCGCCGGCCCAAGCCGCTGGTGATCGGCGTCACCGTGCTCACCAGCATGGACGAGCCGACGTTGCACGACATCGGCGTGTCGCGGCCGCTCATGCAGCACGTGGTGGAACTGGCGCGCATGGCGCAGCGGGCCGGCCTCGACGGCGTGGTCGCGTCACCGCTCGAGACGCGCGAGATTCGCGACACCTGCGGACCCGACTTCGCCGTCGTCACGCCGGGCATTCGCGGGGCGGCCGCCGGCACCGACAAGAACGACCAGAATCGCACCATGGGCCCCGGCGAGGCCATCAAGGCAGGTTCGACCTATCTGGTTGTCGGGCGGCCCATCATCGCCGCTCCGGATCCGCGCGCCGCGGCCGAAGCGATTCGCGCCGAAATGCGGCAGGCGCTCGCGGGCTAGAGCCCTTAGCGCACGCCGCCGGTATCAGCTTGTCCACCGACAGGCCGACGGCCTCAACCCCTCGGGCCGCTGCTGGACGAAGACGTCGACGCCATCACCACTCCAGGGGGCGCGGCTGCGTGCCGTCCACGTCGGTAAAGCCGTATTCGGTGCCGAGCGCGGCGGCCACGAGGACCGACCCGCTGCGGCGCGCCACGTCGGGATCGGCGGCCAGCGCCGCCACGGCGCGGCCGATGAACTCCGGGCTCTCCGAGTTGCTCAGATCGAAGACGCCAGCCGACAGCACGTTCTCCGTGCGCACGAGCCCGGGATAGAGCGACACCACGGTCACGCCGTGCGACTTCAGCTCGTGCGCCATGTCGGCGGCCATGCGATCGGTGGCCGCCTTCGCCAGGCCGTAGATCACGTTGTAGCCGTACTTCTGCGCGGCAAACGACGAGATGTGGACGATGAGCCCACGCTTCGCCGCGCTCATCCGCTGCGCGGCCTGCTGGCTGGCGACGAACGCGGCGCGCACGCCCGTGCCGACCATCGCCTCCCAGCGCCAGGCCGGCTGCTGCCAGAACGGGGCCGCCCAAGTGAACGCGCCGTTTTCCACCATGCGCTCGTAGCCGCCCCAGGCCACGTTGACGAGGATGTCGAGCCGGCCGCGCTCGTCGTCGATGCGCTGGAAGACGCGCGCGACCGCCTCGTCGTCGGTGTGATCGCAGGCGACCGGGACGATGCCGGCTTCCGGCGGAGCCTTCTCCACCGTGCGTCCCGTCGCGTACACGGTCGCGCCCGCGTGTGCGAGCCCGAGCGCCACTCCCCGCCCAACGCCACGGCTGGCGCCCGTCACGAGCGCGACGTGGCCGCTCAAAGCCGTCATGCGCGATGGATGCTACGCCGGGCAAGGGGCGGGAGCAAGGTGGTCAACGCGTGCCGCGCGCCGCCCAGGCGCGGGCACGAAGGTCGAGGTGCCCGCCGGCGGGCGCCAGCCGCGCCCGCAGCCGATCGCGAAGCTGCTCACGCTGCTCCGGAGTACGCGACGCGACGTAGGCTGGCGCGGGCCCGGTGCCGCGGAGGAACGGCGTCCAGTAGTCGTCGAAACTCTCGAAGGTCGTCGCGATCTCGATCGGGGCGGTGCGGATGCCGGTGAACCCGGCCGCCTCGAAGAGCGTCGCGAGGTTGGCGGCGCTGCAGATCTCGAATCGCCGGCCTTCGTCGAGCGCCGCCGCGGCAGGGTCGAGGGCCGCCGCGGTTTCCCAGAACGCACGCAGGAACTCCATCCCTTCCGCGTAGTCCCACACGTAGACCGCAGCCACGCCGCCCGGCGCAAGGCGGGCGCGCGTGGCCTCGAGCGCGGCCGCTGGATCGGGCACGAAGTTGAGCACCAGGCCGGACACCACGACGTCGAAGCCGCCATCGACGTTGGGAAGCGCGCCGGCACCGGCCACGACGAACGTGGCCCGCGGATCGGCCAACGCCTGGCGCGCGTGCGCCACAAAAGGCTCGGACGGATCGCAGGCGACGACCGAGCGGGGATCGCAGCGTGCGCAGATCGCGGCGGTCAGCGCACCGGTGCCGCAGCCGACGTCGAGCCATCGCACCGCTCGCTGAGGCTGCAGCCAGTCGAGGAAGACGCCCGCAAGCGGACGGCTCCAGCGCCCCATGAAGCGCTCGTAGGCATCGCCGGCCAGCCAGCGGTCGTCCGGCACGGGACCGTCCGCGCTCACCGACTCCAGTCGTCCGCGTGCCGATTCGAGCGAGCCGGCGGCATCCACGGTCGTGCTTGCCTTTGCCAGCCCGTACGGGGGCATGCCGCTGTAGACACACTCGTATTCGCCCGCGCGCACGCGGTAGGTTTCGTGCCAGATGCCCACGTCCTCGCGGCTGGCGCCGACGCGCCGGTTGAAATCCATCCACGCCGGCCAGTGCTGCCGATCGCGATCGCGCGCGTACGCTTCGAGGTGCTCGAACGAGCGCCAGTACTGCACGATGACGCCCAGGCTGCTGATGTGGCCGAGAAACCCGGAGTCGGGCCGCTGCTCGAGCTCGCGGATCATCCGCGGCATCGCGAGGAGCACCGGGAGCCACTTGTGCAGCTTCCACGGCTTGTTGATGCGCGCGCCGATCAGAAAGACAACGAAGTCGCCCTCGATCTTGGCGGTGACCCGCTTCGCGATGACATTGGCCATGGGTATGTCTTACCCCGCGGCCATCCCCGGCGTCCATCGGGGCGCAGGCCGCCAGCTCCTAGTGGCCTGTCCGCCGGCAGGATGAGGCCTGCTCGATCTTGCGGGAGGGAGCGCCCGGACCGGGCGAGAAGGGAGGGGCGGCGCGGGCAGGCCCCGAGGAGCCTGCCCGGCAAATAGCGAACCGGCGCCTTACTTGGCGATAACCACGAAGTGACCGCGACGGTTGCGGGCGTAGCACGCTTCGGTCAGCTCCGTGCAGAGCGGCGACTCCTCGCCTTTGCTCACCACCACAAAGCGGTTGGCGGCAATGCCGAGGCTCACGAGGTAGTCCATGACCGCCTTGGCCCGGCGCTCGCCGAGGGCCAGGTTGTATTCGTTCGTGCCGCGCTGGTCGGCATGACCTTCGACCGAGACGCGGGTCATGCTCCACCGCCGCATCCAGTCGGCGTCCTTCTGCAGGATGCCGCGCTGGTCGTCACGCACTGTGGCCATGTCGTAGTCGAACGCCACGTCCGCCATCGGCACCTCGCTGTTCAACTGATCGAGCGATTTGCGCGAGAACAGCTCGTCTTCGCTGAGCGGCGCGGGCGCCGGCGGCGGAGCCGGACGCGGCGCGGGCGGCGGCGTAGGCGGCGGTGGCGGCGGCGCTGGTGCAGCCGGCGGCTCGGGCGGCGGCGGGGGTGGCGGCGGAACCTTCTTGGGCCCGCAGGCCGACACGAATACGGCCACCAGCATCATCGTGGTCAACCACGTGTATCGACCGCGCACATCCATCAACCGATCCTCCAGCGTGCCGTTGCGTTGGAGCCTGTCTCGGGCCCCGAAAGTCTTGCCGAGCTTAGCGTCCGACGATCTCTCTGTCAATCGGCGCGAGACACGATTTACTGCAGTTCGATCCGGCACTCGAAGATGCGCAGGCCGAGCGTTCTGGTGTCGGCCGTGCCCTCGGCAGCGCCAGGAAGATACGTGCGATCGGTGTCGAGGGTGACCACGCCGTTGGACGCGGCCAGCACCTCGGCCGGCAGCGTGACGCGCCACGAAAAGTCTGTCGCAGGTCGAAAGGTGGCCAGCGTGCGACCACCGGCCGAAATCCGGACCGTCGGGGCCGCGCCGACGTACTTGAGCGGGGATTCGCCCCGAATCCTCAGCACAACCGTTTGTGACGAGACGAGCCGAAGTTGCGCACGGGCGCTCGTCCATCGCCAGCGCAGCCCGGTGTCGTTGGCGAATTCATCCTCGTACCACCCCTCGCCAAAGGCCATGAGAGGACGGCGGCCGTCGGACTGCAGGTCGAACTGCCGCACCGCAATCTCCGGAACCGGGCGGCCAGGCGCGAGTGCGCGCGCCGACACGGCCAGCGTCGCGTAGGGACCCGGACCGGCCGGCACGCCCCCCGGCAACCGCACGAAGCGCAGGAACGGCTGCCCGGCAGACGAAGGTGCAACGGTCCACGTGTCCACGGCCGTGCCGTCGAGCGAGACGATCAACTCGGCGGGGGCATCGGTGGGCGCGCCGAGGTGAAAGCCGCCAAGGAAGAGCGTGGACGGCTCGGGCCGGCGCCGCACGTACGCTTCGATCGGGCGGTAGTCGAGGCCGGTCCGCGTGGCCCGCACGCGCCCGCCCGCTTCCGGGGTGAGCGACCATCCCTCCCCCGCCATCCAGCCAGGCGGCTGGATCCGGTGCCACAGTGCGCCGCTCGGGCGCGCGCCGCCCATTTCGGGGTGGGCATAGGCACGCCACGGGTTCAGTTCGTTGGTCTCGACGCTCACCGGATCGAACAGCGCCATGTCGGTGCGGAGCGGATCGCCCAGGAACCACACGGTGCGGCTCCCGCCGCCGCGAAAGAACCGCACCGGACCGAGCCACTCGCGTTGGCGCTCCGGCGGCACCGGCGTCAGCCAGTCGGGCGCCGCGAACTGCAACGACCGGTAGAGCGCGAAGTGCGAGTACACCCCCGCGGGAGGCGACCCCTCGCCCTCCGAGATCATGTCCACGATCGCCCGAAACGCCGGGTGAGCCTGCTGGCCGTAGTCGATCGCCGTGGGCACCGACACGAGGACCGACGAGAGGGCCGTGGCGGCCCACAGCACTGCGCCGAAGCGGCGGGCCCGAGCCATCGCGTACGTCGCGAGCCAGACGACCGGCACGAGGAGCGGAAGCGCGTAGCGGATTGTGGCCGTCTCCTGCAGCAACAGGTGGAAGACGGCGTACGGGGCGAAGGCCAGGCACACGGTGCCGAGCATGCGCGGCGCGCGCATGACCGCCGCCGCGAAGCCGATGACCGCGAGCCCGGACACGACCAGGCCGAGCCGGGGGTCGCCCCACGGCAGCGCCAGTGTGCGGTAGACCGCGAAGGCCAGCAGCCGGGGGGTCGGGTGCGCCCACAGCATGTCCACCCACGCGAAGTCCTCTCCGGCCTGCGACCCCAGCGCGCGCAGATACCCCGGCACGCCGCCCGTGAGCGCGAGCAGTGGCAACACCCAGACAAGGCAGCCCGCCGCCCCGGCGGCCACCGCAACCGCGCGATGCCGCCACGCGTCCCGACCACGTGTCGCGATCAGCACGCCGACGAGCAGCGGCCCCGTGAGGGCAGCCGTCTGTAGCCGAAGACCGGCGGCGAGCCCGGCCACGAGCGCTCCCCACGCCAGCGCCGCCCGGACACGAAGCCCGCGCACGATGAGTGCCTGCGCGAGAAGCGCCGCCGCCAGGCCCGGCATGTCGCTCAGTGGCCGGAGGCCGGAGATCGAAAAGAGCGGCGCGACTGCCAGCAGCGACACCGTGCCGATCAGCCAGGCGCGCGGCGCGCGGGACCCTTCGTCGGGAAACCCGTCTTCCAGGGCGCGGCAGAACAGGGCCGCCGCGACGATCGCGAGCGCGGCGCCGAGGAGTGACCACACCGCAAGCGCGACCGCGTCGACGCGCAGCGGCGCCAGCGCCGGCGCCATCCACGACAGCGCCGCGAGTGAGACGTGCCCGAGCCCGATGTAGATCGGATAGCCAGGCGGATGCGGTTGATGGAGCGCGGGATCGAAGTGGCGCAGGCCGAGCGCGAAGTTGATCGAGTCGATGTCTTCGAGTGATTGCGGGAGGCAGGGCACATGCGCGACGACGAACGCCGCGCCGAGGATCGCGGCGGGCCACACCCGCGGCCGCGCGCGCGGCGTGGGGTGGGTGGGGTCCGGCCTAGACGGGCCGGAGGCGAAGGCCTTCATTCAGGCTGCCGGTGCGATAACCCTGGAGATCGACGGTCACCTGCCGGTAGCCCACCGCGCGCAGCGTGCGGACGATCTGATCGCGAACCTCGGGATCGAGCGCCCGCGCAATCTCGTCGGCGCCGAGCTCCAGCCGCGCCAGCGTGTCGTGGTGGCGCACGCGGCAAATGCGAAACCCCATGTCGCGCAGCGCGGTTTCCGCCTGCTCCACCATCCGCAGTTTGCCGTCGGTGATTTCGCTGTCGTACGGAATGCGCGACGAGAGACAGGCCGACGCGGGCTCGTCCCACGTGGCCATGCCCGCGGCGCGGGAGAGCTCGCGGATTTCCTGCTTGGTGAGACCCACCTCGTCGAGCGGACTGCGTACGCCGTATTCGCGCGCCGCCTGCCGGCCGGGACGATAGTCGCCGCGATCGTCGGCGTTGTTCCCATCGAGCACGACGTCGATTGCGCGCGCCGAGGCGAGCGCCGTCAGCGTCGAGTACAGCTCGTGCTTGCAGTAGTAGCAGCGGTTGACGGGATTGGCGCGGTACTCGGGGCGTTCGAGTTCGGCGGTCGCGACGATCTCGTGGCGCAGCGAGAACGCGCCGGCGACCTGCCGCGCGAGTGACCGGTGATGTTCGGGATAGCTCGGGCTGTCGGCAGTGACGCACAGCGCGCCGGTGCCGAGGACTTGCGTGGCAACTACGGAGAGATACGCGGAGTCGACGCCGCCACTGAAGGCGACGATGGCGGAGGAAAAACCTGAGAGCAGCTCTCGAAGGCGCTGATCCTTGTCGGCAGCGCCGGAGCCACCGCCATCACTCGTCGACGTCCTCCTCTTCATCAGCGTCGTCATCGAGGTCGTCGAGATCGTCGTCGTCATCGTCCTCGTCGTCGTCGTCCTCGTCGTCATCGTCGTCGTCGTCGAGGTCGTCATCCCCATCGGCAAATTGCAGGCTGCCGTCGTCTCCAAGGACGAGCTTGCGGCCGCATTCCGGACAGCTCATCGCGTCGCCTTCCTCAAAATCGTCCGTATCGATCTCTTCGAAATCGCAGTCAGGGCACGTCGCCATATCGCCAGATCCTCAATAGAATCCGCCACTTCCCAGGGGACTTCGGATTATAGCGAGATCGGAGAGGCCCCGGCAACGAACCCTAACGCGTTCGAGGCCCAAAACCGATAGAAGAAGTGTGACAAGCACGGCAACCCTGGAGGCGGTCAAGACCGTCGTCGTCGCCGACGATACGGCCTTCGTACGCGACCGCTTCCGGGCGGCCCTTGTGCAGGCGGGTCACGAGACGCTCACCGTCCGCACGGGCGCCGAACTCCTGGGTCTGATGCGGCGCAGCGGCGAGCGCGTGGACCTCATCGCCCTCGACCTGCGGCTGCCGCAGGGTCAGGGTGTGCAGTTGGTCCGGGACCTCCACAAGCTCAGCAATCACAAGCCGGTCATTGTCGTGTTCAGCGGCACGATTGCCAACGCCGCCGAAGTGCGCGAGCTGACCAGCCTGGGCGTGGCGGGCTATGTCAACGAGTACACCGCGGTGCAGCACATCCTGCCGTCACTGTCGCCGCACCTCTACCCCGATCTCTACAACCGCCGCAGCAGCCCGCGCGTCACGCTCGGTATCCCGATCGCGTACCGCGTGGCCAACACCATCTCGTCGGCGGTCACGCTGAACATCAGCCAGGGTGGCCTGGCGATTCGCACGACCAGCCCGCTCGAGGTGGGCACTACGCTGCGCGTGCGCTTCCGCCTGTCCACGAGCCGCTTCGATCTCGAATCCGAGGCGCGCGTCGCCTGGTCGGTGCCGCGTCTCGGCATGGGCGTCGAGTTCATCAACCTCCAGCCCGAATCGCACGCCGCGATCCACGCGTTCGTGCACTCGCACTTCTTCTCGAATCGGAAGGCCTAGGGCCTAGGGCTTACGGCTCAGGGCCTTGTCAGGCGGGTCTGAAGACCCGCCTCTACGTACGAACCCGTCCAATGTGGCCGCGGGTCTTCAGACCCGCCTCAGCGGGCGCGCAGAAGTCGCAGCGCGTTGGCGACGACGATCACGGAGGCGCCGGTGTCGGCGAGCACCGCCATCCAGAGGGTCGCGGTGCCAGTGATCGCCGCGACGAGAAAGACCGCCTTGAGCGCGATCGATACCGCGACATTGGTCTTGACGTTGCGCAGCGTGGCGCGCGCCAGCCGGAGCGCGAACGGCAGCTTGAGCAGGTCGTCCGACATCAGCGCCACGTCGGCGGTCTCGAGCGCCAGGTCGGATCCCACCGCACCCATGGCGATGCCGACGTCGGCCGCCGCGAGCGCCGGCGCGTCGTTGACACCGTCGCCCACCATCGCCACCGGTCCCCAGGCACTGCGCAGCGCGCCGATGGCGGCGTGCTTCTGATCCGGCAGCTGCGCCGCGTAGTACTCGTCCACGCCCACCTCGTCCGCAACGCGCCGTGCCGCCGCGGCCTCGTCGCCGGTGAGCATGACGATCCGGCGCACTCCGGCGGCCCGCAATAGATCCAGCGCCTCGCGTGCGTTCGACCGCGGGCGATCCGCCAGCAGCAGCCAGCCGGCCACACGGCCGTCGATGGCTGCGAACACGCGTCCGCGGGCGGCCTCGCCGGTGGCTGGGACCGCGACCCCGCGCTCCGCCATCAATCGCGCGTTGCCGACGGCCACGGCGTGGCGGCCGGCCAGGCCTTCGACGCCCAGCCCGGGAGTGGCACGAACCGCGGTGGCGACCAGCCACGTCACGCCGCGGTGGCGGGCGTACGCCACCATCGCGCGGCCCACGGGGTGGGCCGAATGCGCCTCGACCGCCGCGACGGCCGCCAGCACCTCGTCGGGCATGAATCCGGCAGCCGCGTGGACGCTGACGACCTCCAGTTCGCCGGCGGTGAGCGTGCCGGTCTTGTCGAAGCCGAGCGCCCGCACCGCTGCCAGCCGTTCGAGGGCCGCGCCGCCCTTGATCAACACGCCGCGGCTGGCCGCGGCCGAGACCGCCGACACGATGGACACGGGCGTGGAGATCACGAGCGCGCACGGGCACGACACGACGAGCAGCACCAGCGCCCGGTAGATCCAGTCGAGTGGCGGTGCGCCGGCGAGCGGCGGCACGATGGCGACCGCAACCGCGGCGGCGATGACGGCCGGCGTGTAGACACGGCCGAAGCGATCGACGAACGACTGGATGGGCGCCCGGCGGGCCTGCGCCGCTTCCACGAGGTGGATGATGCGCGCCACGCGCGTCTCGCGGCCGACGCGCGTCACGGTGACCTCGAGCGCGCCGTAGCCGTTGATGGTCCCGGCGTAGACCTCGGCGCCCGGGCCCTTGCTCGCCGGCAAGGATTCGCCGGTGATCGGCGCTTCGTTGACGTCGCTCTGGCCGGCCGACACGTGGCCGTCGACCGGCACTTTGTCACCCGGGCGCACGATGACGAGATCGCCCACGGCGACGGCGTCGATGGGCACCCGCTGCTCGACGCCTCCGCGACGTACCAGCGCCTCGCGCGGCGACAGGTCGAGCAGGGCGCGGATGGCGCCGCGAGCGCGCGCCAGCGTCCGGGCCTCGAGCCACTGCGCGAGCGCGAACAGGAACACCACGGTCGCGCCCTCGCGCCATTCGCCAATGGCCACGGCGCCGACCGCCGCAATCACCATCAGGGCATTGATGTCCACGGTGCGCGCGCGAAGGGCACCGGCGGCGCGCCGCGCGGGAAAGACGGCGCCGACGACCGTCCCGGTCACATAGGCGGCGATGGCCGCCGGTGCCGAGCCGGCAGCGGCGGCGGCCGCTCCCAGCGCCAGTGCCGCGCCCGACGCGACGGTCAGCCAGAACCGGGCGGTAAGGTCGGCACCCTGGGCCCGCGGCTCCTCGTGCTCGAGCCACATTCGCATGCCGGCCTCGGCCACCGCATCGACCATGACCGCGGTGTCGAGCTTGGCCGCGTCGTAGCTGACACGCAGCCGTTGTCCGACCACGTCTGCCGAGATCGCCTCGACACCGGCAATCGGCTTGAGCCGGCGCTCGAGGATCACGACCTCGTCGTTGCAGTCGAGCCCTTCGACCCGGAACACGGCTTCGGCGTGCACCCCGCAGACGGCGCAGGCCACCGGGTGCGTCGTCGCCATCAGCGGCCGCCTCCGCGGCGCCCTTCCCGGGCGTGCCGCAACCCCTGCTCGAAGAGGGTGAGCACGTGCTGATCATCGAGGGCGTAAAAGACGTGCCGGCCGTCGCGCCGCGCCCGCACGATCCGCGCGCTGCGCAACAGCCGCAGCTGGTGCGACACGGCCGACTCCGATAGCCGCAACGCCGCCGCCAGGTCCTGAACGCACTCCTCGGACCGCGAGAGCACATCGAGGATCCGCACGCGGGTCGGGTCGCCGAGCACCCGGAAAATCTCGGTGAGGTCGTCGACGTCGGTCGCTTCTAGCACTGACATATGAGCAACTGTTCATATGTTACCGGGAACCCGGCCAGGTCGCGAAACTCGACGTCAAAGGTCTTGCCGACCTGCCAGCGGCGCCCATTTCGCCCATTTGTTGCCGGGTGCGCGCGGCATCGGATAGCATTCCTGGTTTGTGGTGACCGTAAACAACCAGTCATCAATGCCTTACCGGGCGCGTCCCGCCAAGCACGCGGGCCGCGCAGCAATATCTGGCAAACCGGCTTGACGCCGGTTCGCTATCCCCGACCTTAGCGGAGACCACGCACGTGATCGAGGTCCAACACCTCACCAAGCGGTACGGCCCCTTTACCGCCGTCAACGACATCAGCTTCACGGTGGAACGCGGTGAAATCCTCGGCTTCCTGGGCCCGAACGGCGCCGGAAAGACCACGACGATGCGCGTCCTCACGGGGTATATGCCGCCCAGCGAGGGCACGGCCGTCGTGGCCGGCTACAACCTCGCCGAGAAGCCGATCGAGGCCAAGCGGCGAACCGGATACCTGCCGGAGACGCCGCCGCTCTACACCGACATGGGCGTGCGCGAGTATCTCGACTTCTGCGCGCGCATCAAGGGCGTCCCACGCCGCGAGCGCAAGGCGCGCGTGGCCGCGGTGATGGAGCGCACGCGGGTCGCCGACATGGCCGAGCGCCTGTGCGGCAAGCTGTCGAAGGGCTACCGGCAGCGGGTCGGCCTGGCGCAGGCCCTGCTTCACAACCCCGAGGTGCTCATCCTCGACGAGCCGACGGCCGGCCTCGACCCCAAGCAGATCAACGAGACCCGGCAGTTGATCAAAGACCTCGCCGGTGATCACACGGTGGTGCTGAGCACGCACATCCTGCCCGAGGTCAGCCAGACGTGCACGCGCGTCGTGATCATCAACAAGGGCAAGGTGGTCGCGGTGGACACGCCGGACAACCTGACGTCGCGCCTCCGCGGCTCGGAGACGATGTACGTGCAGCTGGACGCCATGGGCGCCGACGCGGCGGGGGCGCTGGCGGCGCTGCCGGGCGTGACCCGCGTGAGCCCGTCCTCTGCAGCGCGCGGGGAGGGGCTGGGGCTCGAAGTGGAGAGCGACGCGGGCCGCGACATCCGCCGCGAGCTTGCCGCCTCGATCGTCAACCGCGGCTGGGGGCTGCTCGAACTGCGGCCGATGCGCATGAGCCTCGAGGACGTCTTCCTCAAGCTCACGACGCAGGAGAACGACGCGCCGCCCGACGCCGCACCCGACGGCGGCGATTCGCCCGCCGCGGCCGAGCCGGCAGCGAGCGAACCGGAGGCCGCCCATGAATAACGTGCTGGCGATCGCGCGCAAGGAGCTGCGGTCGTATTTCGCGTCCCCGATCGCCTACATCGTCATCGGCCTCTTCGCCGTCATCTTCGGGATCTTCTTCGGGGTCATCCTGCTCAACTTCAACCAGATGAGCCAGCAGGGCGGCGGCCAGGCGGTCAACGTCAACGAACAACTCATCCGGCCGGTGTTCCTCAACTCGATCGTCGTGTTCCTGTTCATGCTGCCGATCGTCACGATGCGCAGCTACGCCGAAGAGAAGCGCTTGGGCACGATCGAGCTGCTGCTGACGGCACCACTCACCGACCTGCAGATCATCCTGGGCAAGTTCACCGGCGCGATGGGACTGTATGCCGCGATGCTGGCGATCACCCTGCTGTCGATGGCCGCGCTGTTCGTCTTCGGCTCGCCCGAGGTGAAGCCGCTGCTCACCACGTACCTGGGGCTGCTGCTCATGGGCGGCTGCTTCGTGTCGGTGGGCCTGCTCATCTCGAGCTTCACCAGCAATCAGATCGTCGCCGGCGCGGTGACCTTCGGTGTCTTCCTGATCCTGTGGGTGATCAACTGGCCGGCGCCGTTCGCGCCGTGGCCGTGGCTGCAGACCTTCCTCAACTATGCCTCGATCGTGGATCACTTCGACGACTTCAGCCGCGGCGTCCTCGACACCAAGCACGTCGTCTACTACATCAGCTTCATCGCGGTCGGCCTGTTCCTGACAGCCCGATCCGTGGATACCGAACGGTGGCGAGGGTAGTCATGCAACGAACGCTCAACTGGCTTGCCTGGCTCGGCGTGGCGATCGTGTTCATCGCCGCGCCGGTCCGGATTCTCGGCTGGCTGGAAGTCATGCCGGTATCGGCACGGCTCGACCAGTACGCCATGTACGCCTCGTGGGTGGGCCTGGCCCTCGTCATGATCTACGCGCTGCAGAGCGCGTGGGCGGGCGGCCGCAACTCGCGCTACGGCATGCTGGCCCTGGCCAGCGTCGGTCTGGGGCTCGCCATTCTGGTCGCGGTCAACTACGTCGCATCGCGGCAGAACAAGCGCTGGGACTTCACGGCCAACCAGCAGTTCACGCTGTCGGATCAGACCACCAAGCTGCTCCAGGGGCTGACCGCGCCGGCCAAGCTCCTGGTCTTCGACCGCGCGAGGGGCTTCGAGCGGTTCCGCGCCCGGATGAACAGCTACCAGGCGGCGTCCAAGAACGTTGACGTCGAGTACGTGGACGTGGACCGCTTCCCGCTTCGCGCCCGCGAGTACGACGTCGCCCAATACGGCACCGTCGTCGTCGAATACATGGGCCACAAAGAGCGCGCGACGAGCGACGAGGAGCGCGACATCACCACCGCGTTCATCAAAGCGGCGAACCCGGCGAAGAACAAGGTCTACTTTCTCGCCGGACACGGCGAACGTGACATCAACGGCCCCGCCGACGAGCAGGGCCTCAACTCGGTTACCGACGCGCTGAAGCGCGACAACTACGAGTTCGATACGCTGGTGCTCGCCCAGGCCAACGCCATCCCTGCCGACGCCACGGTGCTCGTCGAGGCGGGGCCGCGCACCGACCTGCTCGAACGCGAGCTGCCGCTCATCGAGCCGTATCTCGACAAGGGGGGCAAGTGGCTCGTGCTGCTCGACCCGCCCGCCGACCTCAAGGCCGGCGAACAGATGCCACGCCTGGTGGGCTTGCTCTCGAAGTGGGGCATCAAGGCTCCGGCGTCGATCATTCTGAGCGGCAGCACGAACGACCCGTTCACGCCTGCGGCGGCGGTGCCGTACCCGACGCACCCCATCACCGACCGCTTCCGGCTGCTCACCGTGTTCTCGCTCGTGCGCGCCATTCAGCCCGAGGGCGCCGGCCGCGACGGCCACGCGGCGCAGCCGTTCGTCCAGACCGGGGCCAACAGCTGGGCCGAGACCAACCTCGCCAAGTTCGATCCCAATCAGTTGGCGCCGCCTGATGAATCGGCCGGCGACATCCTTGGTCCGGTGACAATCGGCGCCACCGTGGCGGTACCGGTCAAGACCGAGGCGGCCACCACACCCACGGCGGCGACCGGGGACGCCTCCAAGCCGGCACCGGCGGAAACGCGCATCGCCGCCATCGGCGACTCCGAGTTCATCACCAACCAGCTGGCCGGCGTGCCGGGCAACGTCAACCTGTTCATGAACACGGTCAACTGGCTGGCGCAGCAGGAGAACCTGATCTCGATCCGCCCGCGCGACCCGGCCGAACGGCGGCTCGCGATGGACAACCGCCAGATGATCATGGTGCTGGCCTTCTCGGTGATCGTGGTCCCGCTGGTGGTCTTCGGCGGCGGCTTCTACGCCTGGTGGCGGAGGCGCTAGACGATGTCGCGGCTGGTTTCGACGATCGCGCTCGTCGTGGTCCTGGGCGGGCTCGTCGGTTACATCTTCTACCTCGACACCAAGGAACCCGCGCCGCCCGCGGATGCCCCGCAGAAGGTGTTCGCCTCGCTCGAGGCCGACGCCATCGAGGAGCTGCGCATCGCCGCGGCCGGCGAGACGACCAGCCTGGCCAGGAAGGGCGACGCGTGGACGATCGTGGAGCCGGTGCAGGCGGAGGCCGATGCCGGTGAGCTGTCGAGCATGACCGGCAGCCTCTCGTCGCTGCAGATGGACCAGGTGGTGGACGACAAGCCGGCGGACCTGAAGCCGTTCGGCCTCGAGCCGGCCCGCATCGACGTCGCGTTCAAGGTGAAAGGGCAGGCAGCCGAGCAGCGCATCCTGTTGGGCGAGAAGACGCCGGTCGGCGAGAACCTCTACGCCAAGCTCCCGGGCTCGCCGCGCGTGTTCCTGGTGCCGTCCTATCTCGAGTCGGCGTTCAACAAAACCACCTTCGCGCTGCGCGACAAGAAGGTGCTGAAAGTCGACCGTCAGAAGGTGGACGGCCTCGAGCTGAAGGCGGGACCGACGGAGATCGTGCTGGCCAAGTCGGGCGAGAGCTGGACTCTGGTGAAGCCGATGGCCGCCCGGGCCGACTACGCGGCGGTGGAAGGCGCGATCGAGCGCCTGTCGTCGGCGCAGATGCAAGCGCTCGCCGCGGATCAGAACGCGCCGCCATCCCGCTACGGGCTCGACGCGCCCACCGCGACCCTGACGATCAAGACCGGCAGCTCCAGCGCGACGCTGTCGCTCGGCAAGACCGAGAACGCCGTGGTGTTCGCCAAGGACTCGTCGCGGCCGCTGGTCTTCACCGTGGCGCCGACGCTGCGCATGGACGTCATCAAGGACGTCAGCGAATTCCGGCGCAAGGATCTCTTCGATTTCCGGTCGTTCACGGCCACGCACGTCGAGTTCACCCGCGGCGCCGATACCCAGGCGTTCGACCGCTCGAAGGGCAAGGACGGCAAGGACGTGTGGAAGGCGGCCGGCGCCAAGACGATCGAGGCGGAGAAGATCGAGGCCCTGCTGGCACAAGTGTCGGGGCTGCGGGCCGTATCCTTCGACACGGCGCCGCACATCTCGCTCAAGACGCCGGTTCTCACCGTCAAGGCGATGTTCGACAAGGGATCCGACACCGTCACGTTCGGGCGCGCCGGTGCCGACGTGTACGCCGGCCTGACCGGTGAACCCGGCTCGGCCAAGCTCGACGCGGCGCAATTCGACGAAGCGATCAAGGCACTCGACGCGCTGAAGTAGCATCTAGTTCATGCGGCCGGGTGGCCTGGGGACTTGGCGGCATGCCGCCCTGGCGGGGGGAACGCTGCTCTGCGTGCTGAGCGCGTGCGGGGGAATGCTGCTGTCGGCGCAGTCGACGACGGCCCCGCTGCCTCCCCGTCCGCCGCGAACGCCGCCCTCCGGCGCCCCCGCCCTCGCGCAGCTGGGCCAGGACCTCCTCGCCGATACGACGGCCATTGGCGTCAGCCGCGCCGTATGGGGCATCGTCGTCCATTCCCTGGATCGCGACGAGCGGCTGTTCGAGCTCAACCCGCAGACCCTGCTCCTCCCTGCCTCGGTCGCCAAGATCGTGAGCGCCGCCTCGGCGGCCGACGCCGTGGGCTGGGACTACACCTATGCGACGCCGGTACGGGCGGCGGGCCGGATCGTGAACGGCGTGCTCACGGGAGACCTGATCGTCACCGGCTCCGGCGATCCCACCCCGGGCGGGCACGAAGGCGACAGCCTGCAGGTGTGGGTGGACGCGCTCAAGGCCGCCGGGCTCCGGCGGATCGAGGGCCGGATCATCGGCGACGACGACGCCCTCGAGGAGCCGCGGCCGGCCCGGGCCTGGGCCTGGGAGGACATTGGCTACGTGTCCGGCGCCCTCTTCGGAGCGCTCAATGCCGAGGAGAACCGGATGACGGTCACCATCACGCCCGGCCCGCGCGACGGGACGCCGGCCACGCTGGCGGTGGACGCCGACGCACAGGATCGGCCGCTTGTGAATCGCACGCTCACCACCTCCGCTCAGGCGCCGTTCGTCTGGACCGAGCAGCGCCCGGGCGAGACGGCGCTCACGATCGCCGGCTTCGTGCGTCCCGGCGAGGCGGCAGTCCGGCTGTCGGTGTCGGCGGGCAACCCGACGGTGTGGTTCGCCACGCTCCTGCGCGAACGGCTGATTCGCAGCGGCGTCGAGGTGACGGGCCGCGCGGCGGACGCCGACGACATCGTGCCGCCGCCCGACCGCACCGCAGGGACCGTGCTCTACACCCACCGCTCGCGGCCGCTCTCCGCGATCGTGAAACCGATGCTGAAGGACAGCATCAACCTGTACGGTGAGGCGGTGATGCGGCTCAACGCGGCCCCCGGCGAAACGGCCACCAACGACGCGGCGCTCGAGGGCCTGCGCAAGCGGCTGGCCTCGTGGGGAGTGCCCGTCGATGCCGCGCAGATCGTCGACGGGTCGGGGCTCTCGCGCCACGACTTCATCGCGCCAGACGCGCTCGCCGCGCTCCTGAAGCGCCTGCACGACGCCACGGGCGCGTCGCCGTTCGTTTCGGCGCTGCCGATCGCCGGCGTGGACGGATCGTTGGCGACACGGATGAAGGGCACGCGCGCCCAAGGCAACCTGCGCGCGAAGACCGGCACCATGAGCAATGTGCGCAGCCTGGCCGGCTACGTGAAAACGAAGGACGGCGAGCAGCTTGCCGTCGTCATCATCGCCAACAACTACGAGGGCAGCGGCGCGGAGGCCACCCAGGCGATCGATCGGATGGCGGTGCGGCTGGCAGACTTCACCCGCCGGCCTTGAGCGTGAACGGCCAGTCGCCCGCCCGCCGCGCGCGCCAAAGATAGGACGCAATGCCAGCGGCCAGCAGCGCGAAGCCGGCCACGATATACGACACACCGCTGGTGAGCAGAATCGACACCCAGCCCGCAGCGGCCACCAGGCTGGGCAGGGGGTAGGCCCACGCCGTGAACGGCCGCTCGATGTCCGGGCGCAGACGGCGCAGCGCGGTCACCGCCCCGATGATCGGCAGCGCGCCGATCACGACATAAATCACGACCAGCGCCGTAATGAGCGCGTCGAGGTCGAGCAGGCACGCCAGCGCCGACGCCACGCCGACGAACGCCACCGAGAACGACGGGAAGCGGCCCGACGGATGAAGCCGGGCGAACACCCGGAAGAAGCGGCCGTCGACGGCAGCCGCGTAGGGAATCCGCGCGGTCGCGCACATCGCCGCAAAGAGCGCCGCGAAGATCGTCACCAGGATCAGCAGCGTCATGATCGTGGCCGCAGTGCCGCCCTGCAGCCGGGCGACGAATTCGCTGACGACGAACTGTGACGCGGCCGCCTCCTGCCACGGCATCGCGCTGAGGATGCCGGCGTTCATCGCCAGGTAGAGCCCGGCGACCAGGGTCACCGAGAGCAGGATCGAGCGCGGGATGGTGGCGGCCGGACGCCGCACCTCGCCGGCATAACTGCAGATGTTGTTGTAGCCGAGATAGTCGTAGACCGAATAGAGCGTCGCGCTCCCGAGCCCGGCCCAGAACGCTCCGGACCACGTGAGCGCTCCAGGGGGAAGCGTCAAGGCCGCAGGCTGTCCGTAGAGGAGGCCGTCGGCAATCACCCAGCCCACGGCGACGAACACCACGGCCCCGAAGGCGGTGCCCCACCGTCCGACGCGATCGATGCGCCGGTACACGAGGGCCGCCGACAGCAGGCACACGAACGCTGCCAGCGCCTTGCGCTGCCACGGGCCGAGCGACGGCACGAGATAGCTGGCGTAGAACGCGAAGCCCACCGCGCCCGACGCCATCGTGAGCGGGAACGCGACCATCGTCTGCCACAGGAAGAGAAAGCTCATGAGGCGACCCAGCCGCCGCGGCCCGTAGGCCTCGAGCAGGTACTGATAGCCGCCGCCCGAGCGCGGCAGCGCGGCGCCGAGCTCCGCCCACACCAGCCCGTCGGCCATCGCCACCGCGGCGCCGACGATCCACCCGAGCAGTGCCTGCGGGCCCTGCATCGACTGGATGATCAGCGGAATCGTAAGGAACGGCCCGGCGCCGATCATGCTCAGCACGTTGAGCGTCGTCGCCTGTGTCAGGCCGATGCGCGGCACGTCGGCAGCCTGGCTGTCGCCGGCCACACGGGTCGCCGGCAGGGCGGGGACGCTCACGCGGCTCGGGCTCGAATCGCCGCTTCGCCGCGCGCGAGCAGGCCGGCCCATTCAGGGCGCAGCCGCACGGCATCCACGTCGAGCGGTACTCCTGGAGACGCCTCGTGCGCCTTCAGGGCCAGCTGCCACCAGCCGACGTCGCGCCACTCGCCGAACTTGAAGCCCACCCGCCGGTAGACGCCGAGCGGCGCGAATCCAACCGCCTCGTGCAGGCCGACGCTGCCCGGATTCGGCAGCGCGATGCCGGCGAAGGCGTTGACGAAGCCCTGGGCCGCAAGGATGGCGAACAGCGACTGATAGAGGCCGCGCCCAACACCCAGGCGGCGCCGCGATTCATCGATGTACACGGACGTATCCACCGACCAGCGGTAGGCGGCGCGCACGCGATGCTTCGTCGCATAGGCGTAACCGGCCACCTCGCCGTCGATGTCGCAGACCAGCCACGGATAGCCAGGCAGCGTGTCCGCGACGCGCCGCCGGATCTCGGCGGCGTCCGGCGCGTCGGTTTCGAACGAAATCGTCGTCGTCTCGACGATTGGCCGGTAGATGGCCGCAATCGCCTCCGCGTCGGCGTCGCGCGCGAGCCTGATCTCGACGGACATGACGCGCGATCTAATCACATCCCGCGTGTCGCGGACGCCGCGGTCAGGGGACTGCGAGGAGATCGCGCGCGGCCGCCGCGATTTCGGCCGCGTTGCCGGTGAGGCCGCCTGCCTGCGCCAGATCGGCACGGCCGCCGCCTCGGCCACCGAACCGCTCGGTGACACGCCGCAGCACGGCGTTGGCGTCGAGGCCGAGGGCGGGCGCGCAGGCCACGACGATGAGCGGCTGGGCGCCGCTACCCACGAGCGCCACGGCCACCGGGTCGCGCGCAATGAGCGAGGTAGCGATGGTCTTGAGGCCGTTGGCGTCCCAGCCTTCGTAGACTTCGGTGATCACCCGGCGCCCGCCCGCGTCCGGCGGCGACGGCGACGATGCCAGCAGGCGGCCGGCTTCATGGACGGCCAGCGCCGCCTGCAGCCCGGCGATCGTCTTGCGGAGCCCCTTGCCCTCGGTCTGGAGCTTCTCCACGGCCGTCGGGAGCTCGTGCGGGAGTACCGACAGCATTTTCACGGACCCGGCGACGGCATCGCGGAGCTGCCGCAGCGAGTGCAGGGCCCGGCTGCCGCACACGAACGTGAGCCGCACGCCGCCCTTGAACTTCTCGACGCCGGTCACGACGATCAGGCCGATCACGCCGGTGCGCGCGACGTGGGTACCGCCGCATGCCGAAAGATCGAACTGGGGCACTTCCACCAGCCGCAGCTCGCCATCCCGGACCGATTCCTTGCGGAGGGGAAGCGACTTCGCCTCCGCCGCGGACGCGAAGCGGACGGCGACTTCGCGGTCGTCCCAGACGATGCGGTTGGCCTCGTCGACCGCGCGCTCCACCTCGGCCGCCGACAGCGGGGCGCCGAGATCAATCGTCGACGACTCGCTGCCCAGGTGGAAGCTGACCGTCGCCGCATCGCACACGTGCACCAGCGCGGCCGACAGCACGTGCTGGCCCGTGTGCTGCTGCATGTGATCGAAGCGACGGGACCAGTCGATTTCGCCGTGCACGCCGGCGCCCTCGGCGAGCGGCGCCGACAGCACGTGCACGACGTCGCCGTCGTCGACCACGTCCACGACGGTGGTACCGCCCAGGACGCCGACGTCGAACGGCTGGCCGCCCGACGTCGGGTAGAACGCGGTCCGATCGAGCACCGCGGCGGGGCGCCCGTCGTGCTCGAGCGTGCGCACGACCACGGCATCGAAGGCACGGCAGTAGGCGTCGGTGTAGTAGATCCGCTGCGTCATACGCGGTCGGCCACTTGCGACATCGGCAGACTCCGGTTCGTCACGCCGAGAGCAGCGGGTCGGGCACGCCGGCCTGCGCGAAGCCCGCCGCGCGCAGCACGCAGCTGTCGCAGCGGCCGCACGGCCGTCCGTCGGCCGACGGGTCGTAGCAGCTGTGGGTCAAGCCGTAGTCGAGTCCGAGCGCCAGACCGCGTTCGATGATCTGTGCCTTGGTGAGCGCGATGAGCGGCGTGTGGACGCGGAATCGCGCGCCACCAACGCCCTTGGCCGTAGCCAGTGACGCCAGCTGCTCGAACGCGGCGATGAACTCGGGGCGGCAATCGGGATATCCCGAATAGTCGAGGGCGTTGACGCCGATGACGATGTCGCGAGCGTCGAGCACCTCTGCCCAGCCGAGCGCGAGCGACAGGAACACCGTGTTGCGCGCCGGCACGTAGGTCGAGGGAATCTCCGCGGGATCGATCGGCCGATCCTTCGGCACCGGCAGGTCGCTCGTGAGCGATGAACCACCGAACGTCGACAGATCGACCGCGATCTCCACGTGGCGCGCCACGCCCAGCGATCGCGCGACGGTGCGCGCCGCCTCGATCTCGCGCGCGTGCCGCTGGCCGTACGACACCGTGAGGGCGTGCAAGCGGAACCCGTCGGCCCGCGCCATGGCCGCGGCCGTGTACGAATCCAGCCCGCCGCTCAGCAGAACGACCGCGTCAGACACCGCGCGTGGACGGGTCCCAGATGTACTTGTGCAGCTGCACCTGCACGCGCACCGGCAATCGGTCGGCCAGAACCCATTCCGCCAGAGTGCGCAGGTCCATCTCGCCGTGCACGGGAGAAAAGTGGACGGCTGCCGCGCGGGCCGCGAGGTCTCGATCGCGCACGACTGCGCGCGCGTACTCGTAGTCGGCGCGGTCCTTGATGACGAACTTCACCTCGTCGTGTGGCCGCAGGCGATCGACGTTCGCCCAATCCATCTTGCCCGCTTCGCCGCTGCCGGGACACTTGACGTCGAGAATGGTGACCACCTGGTCGGGCACGCGCTCAGTGCTGCGATGGCCGCCGGTTTCGAGCAGCACGGTCTTGCCGCGCGCCAGGAGCGCGTCCATCAGCGGGTACACGGCCTCCTGCAGCAGCGGCTCGCCGCCCGTCACCTCGACCAGCGGGCACTCGTAGCGCTCGACGTCGCGGAGCACGGCGTCGAGCGGCCGCTTCGCGCCCTCGTGAAACGCGTAGGGGGTGTCACACCACGAGCAGCGGAGATCGCAGGCGGTCAGGCGGACGAAGACGCACGGCCGGCCGGCGTAGCTCGACTCGCCCTGCACGGAGTAGAAGATTTCGTTGATCGTGACCAATCCTTCTATTATCGGGGGAAGCGCGCGCACTGCGACCCCTGGCCCCCAATGAGCCTGCACATCGGCACGTCCGGCTGGAGCTACCCCACGGGAAAAGGCACGTGGAACGGCCTGTTCTACCCGGCCACGCGCGCCAAGCGCGACGGCACGAAGGGCTTCGACGAGCTGCGCTTCTATGCCGAGCACTTCGACACTGTCGAGGTGAACACCACCTTCTACGGCATGCCGCGGGCCGCGGTGGCGCGCGAGTGGGCGGCGCGCACCCCGGCGGGCTTCGAGTTCTCGCTCAAGCTGTACCAGAAGTTCACGCACCCGAAGATGTTCCGTGAGGCCGCGCTGAAGACGGCCCCGGGCGCCGACGGCCCGCTCCTCGACGCGCTGGCCGAGGTGACCCGGAGCGACATCGACGACTACCGTGCGGGCATCGAGCCGCTGGCCGCGAGTGGACGGCTGGGGGCGTTGCTCGCGCAGTTTCCACCGAGCTTCAAGGACACGCCGGGTTCGCGCGACTACCTGGCGACGCTCCTGCGCGCCTTTCACGACTACCCGGTGGCCGTGGAGCTGCGCCACAAGAGCTGGAGCGACGCGCTCGGCGACACGTTGTCGCTGCTCGACGCGTTCGGATCGGCGTTCGTCCAGATCGACGAGCCGAAGTTCCGGTTGTCGATTCGCCAGAACTACCTGCCGAACGTGAAGAGCTTCTACTACATGCGCCTGCACGGACGGAACGCGGCGCAGTGGTGGGCGCACGACAAATCCGAGGATCGCTACAACTATCTTTATTCTGCCGACGAGCTGCGCGAGTTCGCTGACGTGGCGGGCGCGGCGCGGACGCTCGTGAAGAAGTCGTATCTCTACGCGAACAACCACTACTCGTCGAAGTCGGTCGTCAACGCGCTGATGCTGAAGTCGCAGCTCGGCGAGCCGATCGAGGGCGAGTACCCGCCGGCGCTGATCGAACGGTATCCGGACCTGAAGGAACTGCTGCGCGATCGGCCGCGGGCCTCAGTCCCCTCGACACCACGCGGCCGCGGGTCCTCAGACCCGCCTGTCAGGGCGGTCTGAAGACCGCCCTCTACGATCGCACGACGTGGCCGCGGGTCTTCAGACCCGCCTCATCGCTCTCCCAGATCCCTGTAGAACACGGTCGTCGAGCAGTAGCCGCCGTTCGGGAAGAGCGCGTAGCGCGGGATCTCCCCCACCCGCGACCAGCCGAGCCGCTCGTAGAGCCGCTCGCCGTCGCCGCCGGTCACGGTGTCGAGCACGAGCAGCGTGCGTCCGCAGTCGAGCGCCGTGGCCTCGGCCGACCGCATCAGCGCCGCCCCCAGGCCTTGCCGCCGCACGCGCCGGTGCACCAGCATCTTGGCCAGGTCGGCGCGATGCGGCTGGTTGTCGGGCAGGTCGAGTACGAGCTGCACCGTGCCGCAGATACCCTGCGCGTCCTCGGCCACGAGCAGGGCCCGTTCGCCCGCCGCGACGCCGGCCGCCACGCGCCGCCAGAACGTCAGCGCGCGCTCTCGCGTGAGCGGAAGCATGAAGCTCACCGAGGCGCCGCCTTCGACGCAGTCGAGCAGCACGTCGGCCAGACCCTCCAGTTCGGCCTCACCAACGATGTAGAGGCGGCGCAGCGTCCAGGGAGCGGCCGGGACACTAGGCAAGCGCTGCCCCGTGTTCGGCGAGCAGGGCGCGGAGGACCGAGCGATGGCAACGCGCTTCGTCCGCGCAGTAGCAACCGACGGAGAAGTCTGACCGCGCCGAGAGCAAGGCGAGAAGCCGCAGCAGATGCGCCTTGTCCGGCGCCGCCATCTCACGGCGGTAGCGCGCCTCGAACCGCGCCCACTCCCGCGGCGACGCGGCGCGCCGACCAGGCTTCACGAGCGCCGCACTCGGGGCGAGCTCGGGAAGCCAGACGTCGTACCAGTTCCGGGCGGCGTGCTCGGCCTTGGGCACGCCGCGCGGCGGATGCCGCACGGTCCCGACGCGAAGGCCCTCGCCGCGCGCCCGTTCGCTGCCGAGGCGAACGATCCGAACCGCCATCAGTTCTCTGACGGCCGCTCGAGCCGGTCGATGATTAGCGTCTCGGTGAGCGTCTTCGACGATTCCAACTTCAGCCCGAGCTGCTCCTGCACGGCACTGAACACCGACGGTCCCGCGTTGGCCGGCGCATCGACGTCGGGGCCGCGACGCGCCGCAGCACTGTCGAAGTTCATCCTCACGCGATAGGTGCCCGTGAGGTTGGTCCTGTCGATCACGGGGCGGCCGGTACCGATGAGCAGAACACGCGCCAACACCGTCATGGTGCCCTCGCCTTCCAGAAGATCGCCGAGAGCGCCCTGCCCATCGCCGAACCGATCCCGCATCGGGGCTTGCACCACGCGGAACGTGCACGGCGGTGGCGGCGCCTTGAAATCGGGGAGCTGACGCGGGGGCGGCGGAGTAGGGCCGGCGGTCGCGACCGCCGCCGCCCGCTCGGCGGCGTCGCAGTCCGTGTCCATCGGCCTCAGGCCAGCGCCGAGCGTGCCGTCCCGCCGGGCCGCCACGAGGTCGTAGGTGGCCTGCTCCCGTTTCTCGAAGTGCACGAGCAGCTTGAAGCGATCGGCCAGCGCGGCCTGCAGCATCGCCGCCCGCTCGGCCGCCGTCGCGTCCGGAACCGAAGCAGTGGCGATGAGGTCGTAGCGGTCGTCGATCGACAGGGCCCATCCGGGCAGTCCCCGAATGTCGATCGGTCTGACCCCGTAGGCCCGGCCGATCATCACGCCGGCCGGGACGTTCACGATGCTGATGCCGCCATCCGGACGCTGGGTAATGCCGCTGTTGAGTCGCGCCGCGCCAGCGTTCGCGAGGTTCTTCTTCACCGACACGACGTCGAAGGCGACCGTGCGCGCCGGGGTCGGCTGCTGCTGCGCCACAACCGTCGGTGCCAGCAGCACGCCAAGCAGGAACGCGGCGCATCGGCGCATACGAACCCCCTCTCCTCCACCGCCGGCCGCCCCGGCGGACGCGTGCTATTCCTTGACGGTGACGCGGCGAATGATGTCGGGCACCACGAGCTTCTGCACGACGTCCATGCCAGCGATTACCTGGCCGATCACCGTGTAATCGCCATCGAGGGAGTGCCTCGGCGCGAGCATGACGTAGAGCTGGCTATCGGCCTGGCGGGGGTCCTTGCCGGGGTAGGCCATGGCCACGGCGCCGGTCACGTGGGTTCGCTTCGGGTTGGCCTCGCCGACGCCGACCGGGTTGAAGCTGCTGCCGGTCCCCCACTGGTCCTTCTTGGACATGTCGCGCGAGAGCGGGTCGCCGAACTGCACGATGAACCCATTGATCTGCCGGTGCACGCGCAGCCCGTCGTAGAAGCGCCGCTTCACCAGGCCGAGGATGTGCTCGACGCTCTTGGGCGCTTCGGTCGGATAGGTCTCGAACTGGAACGTACCTTTCGTGGTCTCGACCACGACGATGGGACCCGCGCCCGGCGAGCGCTTCGGCTCTGCCGCAACCGTCCCGCGGGCCGGCGCCTGCGTCGCCGGCTTCTGACTCGCCGGGGCAGCCGCGGCCGGTTTGCTGGTCGTCGCCTGCCACGCCGACACGCCCGCTGGCGCCATCGCCAGTACTACTGCCGCCACCGCCAACCCGACCTGTCTCATCGCTGCCTCCTCGCCGTGGCCGCCGCCGGCGGCGGCGCCCGGCGCGCGGACACCAGGGTCCGTTCGCCCACGCCAATTCTTGGACAATCCACGGCGATCGCGCAATCGCCACAGCGCGGATGCACCGGGCGGCACACGTTCTGCCCCCAGGTCACCAGATACAGATTGATGATCGACCACCACCGCCGGCTCGTGGCGCGATGGAGCGCCTGCTCGGTCTCTTCCGGCGTCTTCGTCGTCACCCACCCCAGCCGGTTGGAGATACGGTGCACGTGCGTGTCCACGCAGATGTTCTCCCGGCTCTTGAAGGCCAGGATCAGCACGAGGTTCGCCGTCTTGCGACCGACGCCGGGCAGTTCGACCAGCGCATCCAACGTGTCCGGCACCCGGCCTCCGAACCGCATCATCAGCATCTCGCAACACGCTTTTACGTGCTCGGCCTTGTTGCGGTAGAAGCTCACCGGGTAGATCAGCGTCTCGATCTCGCGGACGGGAAGCCTGGCCATCGCGCGCGGCGTCCGGGCGCGAGCGAAGAGGCGCGCCGACGCCGCGGCCGTCGTGGCGTCCTGGGTGCGCGCCGAGAGCAAGGTCGCGATGAGAATCTGGAACGCGTCGTCTGCCTCGGCCTCGGCCACCTTCTCGACCGCCGGCAGCTCCATGCCGGTGATAGCCGCGCCGATCGCGCGCATGGTGCGATCCACGGGCGCAGCGGCACGACGACGCCGGGTCGTTCTCACGCGGGTGGCGCGACGGGCGTGAGCGGCGGCTGGCCCGAAAGCACGGCCACGATGTTCCGGGCCGCGAGGTCGGCCATCGCCGTGCGCGTCTCGCTGGTCGCGCTCCCGAGATGCGGCGAGAGCAGCACGTTCTCGAGCGTGAGGAGCTCGGGGAGGACGGCGGGTTCGTCCTCGTACACGTCGAGTCCGGCGCCGGCAATCAACCGGCTCTTGAGCGCCCACGCGAGCGCCGCTTCGTCCACCACCGGCCCCCGCGAGGCGTTGATGAGATACGCGGACCGCTTCATCCGCGCCAGCGCGGTCTGGTCGATCAGATGGCGTGTCTCGGGCGTGAGCGGGCAGTGCAGGGACACGATGTCGGACGTGGACAGCAGTTTGTCGAAGGGCATCGGCTCGGCGCCCTCCATCACCGGCGCACCGGGACGCCGGGCGAGATAGGCCACGCGCACGCCGAACGCCGCGGCCCGGACAGCCACGGCGCGGCCGATCCGGCCGAAGCCGACGATGCCGAGCTGCTTGCCGCGCAGCTCGGTGCCCAGCATGAAGTCGAACGCCCACGCCTTCCAGCCACCGCGCCGCACCAGGCGGTCGCCTTCGGTGACGCGCCGCATGACGCCGAGGATGAGCGACCAGGTGAGGTCGGCCGTGGACTCGGTGAGCACGTCGGGCGTGTTGGTCACCACGACGCCCAGCTCGCGGGCCGTCTTCACGTCGATGTTGTTGATGCCGACCGCCACCGCAGACACGACCTTCAGATCAGGGAGCCCGGCTTCGAGCACGGCTCGGTCCACCATGTCGGGCAGGAGCGCAATCAGTCCCTGCTTGCCCCGGACGCGCGCGACGAGCTCGTCGTGGGTGAGAAACGTCTCGCCGTCGTTGAGATCGACGTCACACGCCGCCTCCAGCCGCGCGAGCGCCGCCGATGGCAGCCGTTTGGTGACGAGCACAGTGGGTGTGGACACAGTGTCTGCTGGCGCCTCCGGGCGCGAGGTCAGGCCCTGACGCAGGGACGCCGGGACATCAGTGGCCGTACGACTTGCAGTAGCCGCAGTGATTGCACGCGACGCCGGGCTCGATGATGCAGCGGCCCTCGGGGTCGCCGGGCGCCAGCATGAACAGCGCATGGCTGCTGTGCCCGGTGACGGGCGCACTGGCGCCGGACAGCCCGGGATGGTGCGCCGCCTGGCCGATGCCGCTTTTCGCGATCGCGTCGCGTACAAGCGCGCGCAACTCCTGCTCGGTCATTCCGTCACGTCCACGTGATCGACGATGCCGATGATGGCGGCGTCGACCGGCGCGCCCTTGCGCCCGAGTGCCTCGCCTGCGGCGCGCCCCTCGATGACGATCAGCACTCTCTCGCTGACGCCGGCGCCGACCGAGTCGACCGCCAGGAGCGGTACGCCGCGCGGCTGGTCGTCCACCGTCGTCGGCTGCACGAGCAGGAGCTTGGCGCCCTCGAACTTGGGGTGCTTGTGGGTGGCAACGACGGTGCCGATGACGCGCGCCAGCTGCATCTGGATCCGCTGCTCCGCTGCCTCAGCCGAGGTGCCAGTAGTCGACGATGCCCACGACACCAGCGTCGGCGGGCACCTCGGTGGGATGAAAGGGGAAGCTGGCTTCCTTGCCACGGACGAAGAACACGGTCTCCCCGACGCCGGCGCCCACCGAGTCCACGGCCACGAGCGTACGGCCGACGTTGCTGCCATCGGCGGCGATGGGCTGGAGCACGAGCAGCGTCACGCCGGTGAGGTTCTCGTCTTTCCGGGTGACGACGACGTCGCCGATGACCTTTGCCAACTGCATGGGTGAGTGCTGCGGGTCTAAAGACCCGCCCCTACGAAAACACGAATCAATCGCCGGCGACGACTTCGACGGCGTCGACGATGCCGACGATGGCCGCGTCCACCGGACAGTCCTTCAAGCCGGCCGCCATGCGGGCGGAGCTGCCGCTGACGATGAGCACGGTTTCACCTACGCCGGCATCCACGGTATCGACGGCGACGAGATAGTTGCCCTCGGCCTTGCCGTGAGGGTCCATCGGCCGGGCGATGAGCAGCTTGTTGCTGACGAGCCGCGCGTCCTTTCGCGTCGCGACGACGGTCCCGACGATGCGCGCAAGGATCATGTTCGGTCCCGGCCGGGCGGAGCCTCGCTACGCCTTGGAGCCGACTCCGGACTTGCCGATCGGCAGTGCGTCCTCGAGGTTGGAATGCGGCCGCGGGATGACGTGCACCGATACCAGCTCGCCGACGCGGCGCGCGGCGGCGGCGCCGGCGTCGGTCGCGGCCTTCACGGCGGCCACGTCGCCGCGCACGATGGCGGTCACGTAGCCCGCGCCGATCTTCTCCCAGCCGACCAGAGTCACCTTGGCGGCCTTGACCATCGCGTCGGCCGCCTCAATCATGGCGACCAGACCCTTGGTCTCGACCATTCCGAGCGCCTCACCCATCGTGTGCCTCTATCGGGACCCGCGCAGCGTCTGTGCAGATTACGCCAGCGGTCCTTAGTCGCGAAGATTCTTCACAGCGTCGGCAATCAGCGCCGTCAACTCGCCGTATGTTAGCCGAATTTCCCCGTCCCTGCTCGCGGCGCGAAGCGCCTCGTTGACGTCGGTACGGAGCGCCGTGGCCGCGTCGCCGCGGACGAGAGTGTTGACGGCGGGCACGAGCCGTGCCGTCGCCGATTCCGGCGCCTCGAGCACCTGGCAGAGGAAATCGTCGCCGCCCGCCGCCTCCGAGGGATCGGCGCAGAACGGCGCCGGCGCCGCGATGCCGTACATCCCGCGCAGCCCCTGGAGACGCTCGACCTCCTCGCGCGAAATCAGGTGCTCGCGGCCAAGGAGCCGCGCCACCAGGCTGATCTTCGCGAAGTGCTCGATGGTCTCCATCTTGTAGTACGCGGACATCACATCCTTGCCGCACGTCACGGCGCCGTGGTTGGCCAGCAGCATGCCGTCGTGCGCCTTGATGTACTTCCGCACCGCGGCCGGGAGCTCGGCCGTGGAGGGGGTCCCGTACTCCGCGATCGGGATGCTTCCGAGCGTCGTGACCACCTCGGCGAGCACCGCGCGCGTGAGCGGGATGCCGGCAACCGCGAAGCCAGTGGCGAGCGGCGGGTGCGCGTGCACCACGGCGTTCACGTCGGGCCGGTGGCGGTAGACCTCGAGGTGCATCGGCAGCTCGGAGCTCGGGTCGCGGTCGCCGCCGAGCTTCTTCCCCTCGAAGTCCACGACCACCATCATGTCTGGCGTCATGAACCCTTTGGGCACGCTCTTCGGCGTCGTCAGCAGCCGGGTGTCGTCGAGGCGGGCGCTGATGTTGCCGTCGTTCGACGCCACGTAACCGCGCGCGTTCATGCGGCGGCCGGCTTCGACGATGTCGGCACGGAGCTGTTCCTCGACACGCGAGCTCATGCGCTTTTCCTGAACGCCTCGCGGCACTCGGCCGAGCAGAAATAGTGAATCTCGCTGCCGGTCCGCAGCGCCAGCGATTCGGCGGGCGGCACCCACGTGCCGCAGAACGGGTCGCGCACCAGCTTCATGGGAGTGGCGCGCTGGCGGCGCTGGCGCGTCGTGCCGCCGAACGCCTCGATGATGCCGTCCACGAAGCGCCAGAACGCCCACGCCACGACGGAGACGAGGACGAGGATGAGGAGAATTCGTGTCACTGCTGGCTCGGCGTGGCCTGGTTGGCGTGGGCTGCGGCCACGCCCTCGAGCGCGCGCCGCGCGGCCTCGCCTTCGGGCGTGCCGGGCGCGAGCTCGACCACCTTCTGCCATTCCACGGCGGCGCCTTTCAGGTCTTCCTTGCCGAACGCGAGCACGATGCCCTTGTTGAGCAGCGTCTTCGTGTGCTTGGGGTTGATCTTGAGCGACGCCTCGAATCGCTGCAGCGCCTCCTCGGTGCGGTTGGTGTAGTAGTAGCTGACACCGAGGTCGGTGCTCACGTCGGCGTTCTTCGGGTCGAGCGACAGCGCCTTCTCGTACCACGAGATCGCGTCACTCCATCGCTCGGCGTCGAAATAGACGTTGGCGAGCTGCACCACCGCGGTGACGTTCTTCGCGTCGTTCGCAATCGTGGCGCTCAGCTGATTGACGCGCGGCTGATCGAGGGTGGGAGGAGTCCTGCCCCCAGTGGCGCCGCCCGACGCCGGGGCGGCACTCGCGGCCGACGCTTGCGGCGCGGGAGCCGCGGCGCCGGTGCGCCCCAGCTGCTGCGAGCCAATCACCCAACCCAGGATGACGCCAAACGCCATCCCGGCCACCGTGTACACGACAGAATCGAGTTTCATGGAAGGTTCAAATGCTGATCTTAATCCCGAAGCCTTTACCCGTCTGACCGGCGCGCAGCGACGGCCCTACCTGCCCCACCTGCCTACCCGCCCTACCTGCCCGGAGGGCCGCCCAAGGCCGTGAGGTAATCCCGCACGGCCTGGTCAAGGCCAACGAAGAGGGCGTGGCTGACAAGCGCATGCCCGATCGAGACCTCGGCCAGGTGCGGGAGCTCGCGGAAGAGGCGGAGGTTCTCGAGGTCGAGATCATGGCCTGCGTTGACCTCGAGGCCGAGCGAGGCCGCCAGTTCCGCGGCGCGGGCGTAGTGGTCGAACGACGCCGTGGCGGCCAGTTCGCCCTGCTCGTAGGCACGGGCGAAGGGCTCGGTGTACAGCTCGACCCGGTCGGCGCCATTGGCGGCGGCCCAGCGAATAGGTTCGGGGTCGGCGTCCACGAACAGGCTCACCCTGATGCCCGCCGCCCTCAGCCCTTCGATCGCCGCACGCAGGGCATCCGAGCGCGCCGCGGGCGACCAGCCCGCCTGGCTCGTGATCTCGCCCTCCTGAACCGGCACCAGCGTGCACTGATGCGGCCGCGCCTGGAGCACCAGCGCCAGGAAGTCGGGACGCGGATCGCCCTCGATGTTGAACTCCACCCGGTCGCGCCGCGACGCGAGGTGGGCCGCGATCTCGCGCACGTCGTCGGTGCGGATGTGCCGCTCGTCGGCGCGCGGGTGCACCGTGATGCCCGGCGCGCCCGCGTTCACGCACACGTCCACCGCCTGCAGCACCGACGGCACGCTGCCACCGCGCGAGTTCCGAACCGTCGCAATCTTATTGACGTTGACGGATAGACGAACGGGCATGGGCCTCAGTTGTAGAGGGCGGTCTTTAGACCGCCCTGCCGACGGTCGGTCTGAAGACCGACCGCTACATCAAGCAGCTCCAACATGCTGCTTGACGGCATCAATGATCTCCTGACCCCAGCGGCGGATCTCGCCCTGATCCTGGCCTTCGAGCATCACCCGCAGCAGCGGCTCGGTGCCGGAATAGCGAACGAGCAGACGGCCGCTGCCTTCGAGCCGCAACTCCACCGATTGGAGCACCGCGGCGACCTCGGGCACAGTACTCAGATCGACCTTCTCCTTGACGCGCAGGTTCATCAGGACCTGCGGGTAGGCGGTCATCTCCGACGCCAAATCGGCCAGCGCGCGGCCGCTCGCCGCCATGACGCGCAGCACGCTCAGCGCGGTCGCGAGCCCGTCACCGGTGAAGAGGTAATCGGCGAAGATGACGTGGCCCGACTGCTCGCCGCCGAGCGAGAGCCCGCGCCGCAGCATCTCTTCCATCACGTACTTGTCGCCCACGGGGCAGCGGACAATCGCGATACCGGCCTCGCGCAGCGCGATCTCGAGCCCGATGTTGCTCATCACGGTCGCCACCAGCGCGTTGCCTTTGAGACGGCCCTCCGCCTTGAGGCCTTTGGCGCACATCAGCATCACCGCATCGCCGTCCACGACGCGGCCCGATGCGTCCACGAAAATGGCGCGGTCGCCATCACCGTCGAACGCGATGCCGATCTCGAAGCCGCCCCCCACCACCGCTTCGGCGAGGCCCTGCGGGTGTGTCGAGCCGCAGTGGAGGTTGATGTTGCGCCCGTCCGGCTCGGCGCCGAGGAACGTCGCGTCGAATCCCAGGTGCTGGAAGACCTGGGGCGCGACCGTCGTGGTCGCCCCGTTGGCGCAGTCCACGGCAACCCGCATACCCCGCCGGCGGAGCGGCTCCGGCAGGATTTCAGCGAGGTGGCGCTCGTATTCTCCGCGGTAGTCCACGACGGCGACCTGCGCGTCGGCTTCGGGCACCGTCCACGAGGGATCGGCCACCATCCGCTCGACCTGCTGTTCGAGCGCTTCGGTGAACTTCTCGCCGGCTCCCGAGAACACCTTGATGCCGTTGTCCTCGAACGGGTTGTGCGACGCCGAGATCACGACGCCAGCGGTGAAGCCCTGCCGTGGCGTCAAATACGCGATGGCCGGCGTGGGCACGACCCCGGCGCTCACGAGCGAACCTCCCTGGCCGGCCATGCCAGCCGCCAGCGCCTGCTCGATCCAGGTCCCCGACTCGCGCGTGTCGCGTCCCGCCAGAAAGCGCAGCGGCCGGTCGGTACCGGGCGCACGCGATTCGTCGTGGCGCAGCACGCGCACGAGCGCGCCGCCGAGCCGGCGCACGGTCGGCGGATCGAGCGGAAAGGTGCCGGCCTTGCCGCGCACGCCATCGGTTCCAAACAGTCGGGGCATGTGTCCTTTCAACGGGCGTGATTCAATGAGCGCGCCGGGGCGCGATGTGGACCGTGACGCGCACGCTCTGGGCCGAGCGCAGGCGCACGGCCGGATCGGACACGCCGACGTTGACCACTTCGGTGATCGTGTCCGAGGCGTTGGCCACCGAGACCGGTTCGGTGATCGCCTCCTTGGTGTCGCGGACCGCGGTCGCGGGTCCGGCGACGAGCACCACCGCCGGGTCAACGGTGATGCGGCGGACCTCGAAGCCGTCGGCCGGCTGCCCCTCCACGACGGGCGAAATCCCGACCTGCTTGGTGTCGGACAGCTCGAACGTCATGGCCATGCTCGACGGCGTGACCTGGACGACCTCGATGCCGAACGGCGCGCGCACGTCGCTGCCGGTCAGGTGCAACAGGCGCTGGCCGGCTCGAGCCTGCCGCAGGTCGAGCACCGCCACGAGCTCGCCGGCAGCCAGCCGGCTGAGCGCCCCCGACGAGCCGCGGACGCGCACGTCCACCACGTTGGGCGCGTTGCCGGCCAGTTCGAGCGACGCCGGCAGGTTGGTGAACTCGAGCGGGATGCGGAAGGCGCGCTCGACGATCTGCTCGCCGGACACGAGCACCCAGATGAGCGCCGCGAGCACCACGGAGACCACCTTCAAGCCGAGGCGGCGGAAGGGATGAAACGGCATCAGACCACCATCTCCATCGCAGTCCGTGGACGGTCGCGCCGCCGCAGACCGAGCAGCGTCCGCAGCTTCACGCGCAGGGCTTCCGGCGTGACGCCGCGTTCGAGCGCGCCGTCGAGCGCGAGCGAGATGACGCCCGACTCCTCCGACACGACGATCACCGCGGCGTCGTTCTCCTCGGTGAGGCCGATGGCGGCGCGGTGTCGGGTACCGAGCTCACGTGACACCTTGGGATTGACCGAGAGCGGCAGGAAGCACGCGGCGGCGGCGATGCGGTCGCCCTGGATGATCACGGCGCCGTCGTGCAGCGGCGAGGCCACCTGAAAGATGCTGGCGAGCAGGTCGTACGAGATCGCGGCATCGAGCGGGATGCCGCCCTCGATGTGGTTGCGCAGGCCAACGCGCCGCTCGATCACGATGAGCGCCCCGATCTTGCGCGCGGCAAGGTTCGACACGGACACCACCAGCTCCTCCACCGCCTCGTCCACGTTGGTCGAGCGGTCGAGGAGCCGGAAGAACGGCGCCCGGCCGAAGTGGGCGAGCGCTCGCCGGATGTCGGTCTGCAGCAGCACGATGATGGCGAACACACCGTAGACCGCCATGTTGCGAATGAGCCAGTTGACGGTCTCGAGCCCGAGCCACTCCGACAGGAAGTAGAAGCCGATGAGGAATCCGCCACTCAGCGCGATCTGCATCGCGCGCGTGCCCTTGATGAGCACGAGAAGCTCGTAGACGAGCACGGCGACGATGGCGATGTCCAGCAGGTCCACCCACTCGACCGGCGGACGCCGCAGCACCTGTGACAGCCAGTCCATCACCGTTCGCGATGATACTTCTGAATTTCGTCGGCGACGCGGACCACCTGGGCCATCTCCCGCACCGCGTGTACGCGCACCACGTGCATACCGGCCAGCGCGGCGGCGGCCACCGAGGCGGCGGTGGGCCACTCGCCATCGGCGGTGCGTGACGCCTGCTTGATCGGGCGGTTGAGGAACGACTTGCGCGACGCGCCGACCACGATGGGCCGGCCCAGATCGGCGAACTCGGCGAGGCGGCCGAGCACCTCGAAGCTGTGGCTCGCGTCCTTGGCGAAACCGATGCCGGGGTCCACCAGCACCTGATCGCGCGGCACGCCGGCGCCGGCGGCAAACGCGATGCTCTCGCGCAGCTCGTCGAGCACTTCCGCGACGACGTCGTGGTAGCTCGCCTGCTCGTACATGTCGCGCGAGCGGCCACGCGTGTGCATCAGCACGAGGGGCGCGCCGTACCGCGCCACCACCCCGGCGAGCTCGGGCTCGTAGCGCAAGCCGCTGATGTCGTTGACGATCGACGCCCCGGCCGCAAGGGCCGCCTCGGCCACCGATGCCTTGTAGGTGTCGATCGAAATCGGGACCGGTACGCGGCCGGCCAGCGCCTCGATCACCGGCAGCACCCGGCGCCGTTCCTCGCCATCGGCCACCGGCTGCGCACCGGGGCGGGTCGACTCGCCGCCGATGTCGAGGACATCGGCACCGTCCTCCACCATGCGCAACGCCGCGGCGACGGCCGCCTTCACGTCGAGATGGACGCCACCGTCGGAGAACGAGTCGGGCGTGACGTTGACGATGCCCATGACGAGCGTGCGCTCGCCGAGCGTCCAGGACGCTCCGCCCGGGAGCCGAAGGGTGAAGCGCCGTCGGGACATAGCAGTTCGTAGAGGCGGCCTTCAGGCGGCCCAGGGCCGGCTCAAGCAGCCCCCACGTCAATCATGAAAAAGCCCGCGGCGCCGTGCAGCGCCGCGGGCTCGATTGTAGGCGACAGTATCTGGCCAACCGGCTCAACACCGGTTCGCGATTCAGATCTATTCCTGTGTCACCGGCCGGGGCGGCAGCGTCGGCACGAGGGGGGCCTTCCACCCCGACTCGCGCGACGGCGAGGCCTCGTGGCCACCGCTCGGCGGCGTGATCGGCGATGGCTCGTCGAGCGACAGCCCGGCGGCCAGGCGGATCACCTGCTCGGCGTCGAGCGTCTCGCGCTGCAGCAGCGCGTCGGCCAAGGCCATCAGCGGCGCCTTGTGCTCGGTGAGGATGATCAGCGCCCGGTTGTAGTTGTCGGTGATGAAGCGCTTCACTTCCTGGTCGATGCGGAGCGCCGTGTCCTCGCTGTAGTCCTGGTGCTGGGAGATCTCGCGGCCAAGGAAGATCTGCTCTTCCTTCTTGCCGAACGTGAGCGGGCCCATCGCGCTGCTCATGCCCCACTCGCACACCATGCGGCGGGCGAGGTCGGTCGCACGCTCGAGGTCGTTGCCCGCCCCGGTAGTCATGCTGCCGTTGGTGATCTCCTCGGCGATGCGGCCGCCGAGCAGGATCGCGATCTGATCCTCGAGGTACTCGCGCGCGTAATTGTGCTTCTCGTCCATCGGCAACTGCTGCGTCAGGCCGAGCGCCATCCCGCGCGGGATGATCGTCACCTTGTGAATCGGGTCGGCGTGGGGCAGCTTCACGGTGAGCAGGGCGTGCCCGGCCTCGTGAATCGCGGTGACCCGCTTTTCTTCCTCGCTGATGATCATGGACCGCCGCTCGGCGCCCATGAGCACCTTGTCCTTCGCGTACTCGAAGTCGTGCATACGCACGACCTTCTGGTTGTAGCGCGCGGCGTTCAGCGCCGCCTCGTTCACCAGGTTCGCCAGGTCGGCGCCCGAGAAGCCGGACGTGCCACGGGCGAGCACCGCCACGTCGACGTCGTCGGCCATGGGGATCTTCTTGGTGTGCACCGACAGGATGCCCTCGCGGCCCTTCACGTCGGGGCGGTTCACCACGATGCGGCGGTCGAAGCGGCCGGGCCGCAGCAGCGCCGGGTCGAGCACGTCGGGCCGGTTGGTGGCCGCCACGAGGATCACGCCCTCGTTCGACTCGAAGCCGTCCATTTCGACGAGGAGCTGGTTGAGCGTCTGCTCGCGCTCGTCGTGGCCGCCGCCGAGGCCGGCGCCGCGGTGGCGGCCGACGGCATCGATCTCGTCGATGAAGACGATGCACGGCGCGTTCTTCTTGCCCTGCTCGAACAGGTCGCGGACCCGCGACGCACCGACACCGACGAACATCTCGACGAAGTCGGAGCCGCTGATCGAGAAGAACGGGACGTTGGCCTCACCGGCCACCGCGCGCGCGAGCAGCGTCTTGCCGGTTCCCGGGGGGCCCATCAGCAGCACGCCCTTCGGGATGCGGCCTCCGAGCTTCTGAAACTTCTGCGGCTCGCGCAGGAAGTCGATGATCTCCTGCAGTTCGTCCTTGGCCTCGTCCACGCCGGCGACGTCCTTGAACGTCACTTTCTTCTGCGCGCTCGACGACAGCTTTGCCTTGCTCTTGCCGAACGACAGCGCCTTGTTCCCCCCGCTCTGCATCTGGCGCATGAAGAACAGCCAGAACCCGATCATGAGCAGGATGGGTGCCCAGGTATACAGGAGGGCGGCCCAGGGACTGTCGGTTGGCTGACGGGCAGTGACAACGACGTTGCGCTCGATGAGCTTGTTCGCGAGCCCCTCGTACTGTGGCGGGGCGTAGGTGCGGAAGCTCTCGTTGGCCTTGTTGGCACCTGTGATGTCGTTGCCGGTGATCGTGACGCGCTCGACCTGACCGGCATCGACCGAAGCCATGAACTCGCTGAAGCTCAGTGACTTGGCGTTGGCCTGGTATTTGGTGGAGAAGTTCCAGACGAGGAGCCCCACCACGATGAGGACCATCCAGAACACCGCGCTCCTGATTGTCGAGTTCACCCTGATACCTCCCCGAAAGCCGCTGGCTCCCCTCGATAGCAGGGAACCCTTACTGTCAAGAATATCATTTTGGCCCCGGCCCCTGATCCAATAAGACCAGGTTCAGCCCCCGAAGTTCCCACCGGCTGCCAGGCACATCGGCAGCTCGGGCGTAGCCCCAGAGGACGTTTAGCGCAGTTTCCACGTGTTCCTGCCCCACTTCCTTGCCGCCGCTCCGGCCGCGCATGGCCTGCAGGAGCACCCGCCGCAGAAGCGGCAGCGGCTCAGCCAGCAGGGCCGCCGCGTTCAGTTCCAGGCAATCTTGACAACTCCTGGCCAGCGATTCGAAGCGGCGCGCGGCGAGTTCATCGAGCCACTGACCGTCTTCGCGGGCCAACTCGGCCGCTCGCGCAATCGACGGCCGGGTGGCCCCGCCATAGGCCGCGTCGAGCTCCGGCAGCACCCGGTGCCGGACGCGGTTGCGGGGATTGCTCAGATCCGCATTGCTTTCGTCCTCGACCCACGGCTGACCGAGGGAGGTGAGCCACGCCCGCAGCTCCTCGCGCGACACGCCGAGCAGGGGCCTGACCACCTGGCCCTTGCGAGGATAGACGCCGCCGAGACCCGCGGGGCCCGCCCCCCGCATCAGCTTCAGGAGCACGGTTTCGGCCTGATCGTCGAGGGTGTGACCTACCGCCAGGCAAGTGGCCGAGGCGGCCCTTGCGGCGCGTTCGAGGAACGCGTAGCGGAGCCGGCGCGCGGCGTCCTCGAGCGACAGCCGGTGCTCGTCGGCATACACCGCCACGTCTGCGGCTTCAGCCGAGAACGGGAGATTCAGTGACGCCGCGAGATCGCGGCAGAACGCCTCGTCACGGCCGGCCGTCTCGCGCAGCCGGTGATTGTAGTGGGCGAGCCCGGCGACGACGAAGTCCGACGCAGGCCCCAACTCGATCAGCGCGCGCGTCAGTGCCACCGAGTCGGAGCCGCCCGAGACGCCTATGAGCACACGGGATCCCGGCGGGCACAGCGCATGGCGCTGGATCGTGCGGCGGATCTGTTGAAGAAGAGCGTTCAAGGGCTCAAGGCCCGGGGCTCAAGGCTCGGGCAAGGGCGCATGCCGCGGGCCGAGCCGCCGGGCAAAAAGGAAGGTGTTGGTGCCGGAGGGCGGACTCGAACCGCCGACCCCGCGCTTATGAGACGCGTGCTCTAACCGGCTGAGCTACTCCGGCACGAACCATCGATTGTAGACCACCAGAGACAGGCGGGGCAGGTAGGACTGGTGGGACTGGTAGGAAAGACCACTTGAAAGCCGGCGCCACCCGGATTCCGCTCACCCGTCCCACCTGTCCCACCCGTCCCACCCGTCCCACCTGTCCTACCTGTCCTACCTGTCCCACCTGTCCCACCTGTCCTACCTGTCCCACCTGTCCTACCCGGCCGTCTCGATCACAGCGGCCGCAAGTAATGGAATCAGGATCTCGTGGTGTCCCACCAGCGACAGGCCGGTACCGATGCCGGCGACGGGGCGCGTGACTACATTGGTCTGCGGCCGGTAGTGCAGCATGAAGTCGATGTTCACAGTGGTGAGACCGGACAGGTCGGCGCCCTGGTTGCGGGAGAGGGCGACGGCCTTGAGGAACACCTCGGGCAGGATCACCGCGGAGCCGCAGTTCAGATAGACGCCGCCGCCGAGGCGCGACACGCACGACGTGAAGTAGCGGAAGTCCCGCAGGCTGGCGTCACCGAGTGCAGCGCCTGACGCGGCGGGGTGCATGTGGATGATGTCGGTGCCGAGTGCCACGTGGACGGTGAGCGGCACACCGAGCCGGTGCGCCGTCGCCGCCAGGCTCTGACGGGCGTGCGGCGGGTTGACCGCGGCAAGATGGGCGCCGACCGCCTGGCCGATCCCCTGCCCGGCCTCGGCGCCCCGGCGGATCACGTCATTCAGTTGCGCCGTCTCGGTGGCCATGCCGAACCGCCCCGGGCCGAGCGCTTCGTCGACGTCCTCGGACGTGGCGCCCGAGAGCGCAATCTCGAAGTCGTGGATGATCCCCGCGCCGTTGGTCGCCAACGCCGACACGTAGCCGCGCTCCATCAGATCGATCAGGATCGGCGAGACGCCAGTTTTGATCACGTGGGCGCCGATGCCCCACACCACGCCGCGCCCGGCCTTCTTCGCGGCAACGATGGCCGCGGCGGCTCGCTTCAGGTCGCGGGCGCCGAGCATCGCCGGCAGCGACTCGAACCAGTCGGCGAACGTCGCGCCCGGCGCGACCGGCCGCCCGAAGTCCTCGGCGCGCGCCTTGCTCGGCCGGCTGGCGAGCGGATACGTGCGGACACCGGAGAGATCGAACTCGTCGTAGGGGAAAGGCATGGGGGATAGCTTAAGGGCTCCCGGCTCTCGGCTCCCGGTCTTGCCAAAGCCTTCTGGAAGACGCGCTTGTGACAGAGTTCTCTCTTCAAGCCCTGAAGCCGGGAGCCGGAAGCCGGGAGCCTTCGAGCATCTACACCACCGCCATCGCATCCCCGTAGCTGTAGAACCGGTAGCCGCGGGCGACGGCCTCGCGGTAGGCGGCGAGGACACGTTCGCGGCCGGCGAAGGCGGCCACGAGCATCAGCAGCGACGAGCGCGGCAGGTGAAAGTTGGTGATGAGCCCGTCCACCAGGCGGAACCGATGTCCGGGATGGATGAAGAGCCGCGTCTCGCCCGTCGACGGCCGCACGATACCCTCCGGCGACACGTCGAGCGATTCGAGCACGCGCACGGTGGTCGTCCCGACGGCGATGATGCGGCGCCCTGCCGCGCGCGCGCCCGTCAGCGCCGCAGCCGTCGCCCCGGACACCGAGCAGGACTCGGGATCGACCTCGTGGTCCTCGACGCGATCGACGCGCACCGGCTGGAACGTCCCGTAGCCGACGTGCAGCGTGACCGCCGCCTGTTCGACCCCGGCATCGCGCAGCGACGCGAGCTGTCCAGCGGTGAAGTGCAGGCCCGCGGTCGGTGCGGCAATCGAACCACGCTCGGCGGCATATACCGTCTGATAACGCTCGCGGTCCTCGGGCCGATCGTCGCGCTTGATGTAGGGCGGCAGCGGCACGTGGCCGATGCGGTCGACGACCGAGCCGACGCCGCCCGGCGCGTCGGTCCAGAGCCGCACTGTGCGCCGGCCCTGAAATCGCCGCGCCAGAATCTCGCCGCGCAGCGTCAGGCCCTGGCCTTCGAACAGGAGCCGGGCGCCCGGCTTGAGCTTCTGCCCCGGGTGGACCAGCGCGTCCCACTCTTCGGCTCCGGCGGGATGTTCCGGATCCGGATCGATGCGTCGCGGCACGCCCATCAGCAGACACTCGACGTCCCCGCCGCTCGGATCGCGCCGTCCCAGAAGTCGGGCGGGAAATACCCGCGTGTCGTTGAGCACCAGCAGGTCGCCCGGGCGCAGGTAACGTCCGAGGTCCGCGAACATCGCGTGCTCGGCAGGCCCGCCGTCGCGCGGCAGCACGAGCAGCCGCGAACGCCCGCGTTCAGCGGCCTCCTGCGCGATGAGCGCTTCCGGGAGTTCGAAGTCGAATTCGGAGACGTTCACGTCGCGGATCCGAAGAACGCCCCGAGGTTCACCCGTCCTCGTGCGGCGAGCAACGGCTTCCACAGGTCGCCGACCTTCTTGATGCGCCTGCGGACGTTGTCGAGACGAAAGTCCTCGATCGCCACGCCCTTCTCCACCTCGGCCCAGGTGAGCGGTGTCGACACCGACGCGTGCGGCGTCGGCCGCACCGAGTAAATGCTCGCCAGCGTCTGTCCCCACGCATTCTGCCGGTAGTCCACCAGCACGCGATTCTTGGGCCGTGTGGTCTTGCGGTACTCGACGGTGAGCAGCTTGGGATGACGCGACGCCAGCTCGAACGCCAGCGCCTTGGTGAACGCCAGCACGTCGTCCTGCAACAGCCCGCGCACGATCGGCACGTGCACGTGGCAGCCGCGCGATCCGCTCGTCTTGACGAGCGGCTTCATGTTCAGCGTCTCGAGCGCGTCTCGCACGACGAGCGCCGACTCCAGCACCTGGGCGAAGGTGGCGCCGGGGCTGGGGTCGAGATCGAAGTGCAGATAGTCGGGCCGGTCGTAGTCGTCGCAGCGGGCGTACCACTGATTGAGGTCGATGCAGCCCAGGTTGACGACCCAGAGCAGCGACGGCAGGTCGTCGATCACCGGAAAGTTCACGACCTTCTCGTCGTTGTGGTGGATCGGGCAGATGCGGATCCACGGCGGCCGCGGCGACGGCGCTTCCTTCATGAAGAACGACTCGCCGAACGCGCCGTTGGGATAGCGCCGCATCACCATTGCCCGGCTCTCGATGTGCGGCAGCAGCACCGGCGCGACGTCGGCGTAGTACTGCAGCAGGTCGCCTTTGGTGATGCCGAGCTCCGGCCAGAACGGCTTGTGGAGGTTCGTGAGACGAACGGCACGTCCGGCGACGTCGACCGTGACGTCGCCCCGAGTGACGGGGAGTACGAGGCCCGAGCCGGTGGCAGCTCTTGGGCCTTGGGCCTTGGACCTTGGGACTCCGGCCGGTCGCTTTGGCAAGCCCTAAGGCCGAAGGCCTAAGGCCTAAGGCCCTCCTTCAATCCCCAGCGGAGGAGCAGGGCTCCAACCGTAAAGCCTGCTCCGACGGAGACCATCAGAAGCAGATCGCCGCGCTTGAGCCGCTTGTCCGCGACGGCGTCGTTGAGCGCCAGCGGAATGGTGGCCGCGGTGGTGTTGCCGAACTTCTCGACGTTGATCACCACCTTCTCGACCGGCAATTGGAGCTTTTCCGCCGCGGCGAGGATGATGCGCCGGTTGGCCTGGTGGGACACGAAGAGGTCGAGATCGCCCGGCTTCACACCATTCCGCTCGAGCAGGCGGCGGCAGGCCTCTTCGGTGTTGCGGACGGCGAAGCGGAAGACCGCCTGCCCATCCTGCTTCACGTAGTGCATGCGCTGATCGACCGTCTCGTGCGAGGCCGGATGGCGGCTCCCGCCGGCCGGCATGCACAGCGCCGGGCCGCCGCTCCCGTCCACGTAGTTCACGAAGTCGATGATGCCGATACCCTCTTCGTTCGTGGCCTCGACGACCGCGGCGCCGGCACCATCGCCGAAGATGACGCAGGTGGCGCGGTCGGTGTAGTCGATGATGCTCGACATCACGTCGGCACCGATGACGAGCGCGTGCGTGCTGGCGCCCGTGGCCACCATGTTGGCGGCCGTGGTGAGCGCGTAGGTGAAGCCGGAGCACGCCGCGCCGAGGTCGAAGCCCCAGGCGTTCGTCGCCCCGATGTTGTGCTGCACCAGGCACGCCGTGCTCGGGAACATCATGTCCGGCGTCGTGGTGCCGACGACGATGAAGTCGATCTGATCGGGGGTGAGTCCCGCCCGCTCGATGGCCAGCTGCGCCGCTTTCGTTGCCATCACCGACGTTCCCACGCCCGGCTCGGCGATGTGACGCTGACGGATGCCGGTGCGCTGGACGATCCACTCGTCGCTCGTCTCGACCATCTTCTCGAGGTCGGCGTTGGTGAGCAGCTTGGGCGGAACGTAGGTGGCGAGACTGGCGATGCGCGCACGGCACACGGTGCGCGGAGTGGCGGTTACCACAGACGGGGATCCTTCCTCGGGGGGGTGAGCCCGAAATACTCGTAGGCGCGCGCGGTGGCGACGCGGCCACGCGGCGTGCGATCGAGAAAGCCGGCCTGGATGAGAAACGGCTCGTACATGTCCTCGATGGCGTCTTTTTCCTCGTGAATCGCCGCGGCGATGCTGTTGACGCCGACCGGGCCACCGCCGAACTTGTCGATGATCGTGCGCAGCAGCTTGCGGTCCACTTCGTCGAAGCCACGCGCGTCCACTTCCAGCATCTCCAGCGCGTCGCAGGCCACCGTCGACGAGATACGGCCGTCGGCGCGCACCTCCGCGAAGTCGCGCACGCGACGGAGCAGGCGGTTGGCGATACGGGGCGTGCCACGAGAGCGGCGGCCGATCTCGCTCGCGGCGTCGTTGTCGATCGGCACGCCGAGAATGCGGGCCGAGCGCCGCACGATCTCGACGATGTCGCGCTCGTTGTAGAAGTCGAGGCGGTGGACGATGCCGAACCGCGCGCGCAGCGGCGACGTGAGCAGCCCGGCGCGCGTCGTGGCGCCGACCAGCGTGAACTTCTGCAGCGACACCTTCACCGACTTGGCGCCGGGGCCCTGCCCGATCATGACGTCGAGCTCGTAGTCCTCCATCGCCGGGTAGAGGATTTCCTCGATGGCCGGCGGGATGCGGTGGATCTCGTCGATGAACAGCACCTCGTGCGCCTGGAGATCGGTGAGCATCGCGGCCAGATCGCCCGGCTTCTCGATCACCGGACCGGCCGTGGCCTTCACGGGCACGCCCATCTCGGCGCCGATCACGTAAGCCAGCGTCGTCTTGCCGAGGCCGGGCGGACCGTACAGCAGCACGTGATCGAGTGCCTCGCGGCGGCCCCGGGCGGCGGCAATCGACACCTGCAGGTTGTCGCGGATGCGGTCCTGGCCGATGTACTCGCCGAGCGAACGCGGGCGCAGCCCGGCTTCGTACTGGGCCTCTTCGTCAGCGGGCACACCGGTTATCACGCGATCGGCCATGGCTGGTTCGTGGCGGCCTTTCTTACCGGCTTCGCATCAGCTCGCGGAGCGCGGCCTTGAGCGCGACCTCGAAGGTGGGCTCGCCGCCCGCGGCAAGCGCGGCATCGGCGGCCTTCTCGGCCAATGGCCGATGATATCCGAGGTTCTGCAGCGCCGAGAGCAGGTCGTCGCGCAGCCGATCTTCTGGCGACGCGGTCGCAGCGGTCTCCTCGGGCTCGACGCCGAGCTTCGACACGCGGTCCTTGAGTTCGAGCACGATCCGCTCGGCCGTCTTCTTCCCGATGCCGGGAATCCCTGTCAGCCGCGCCACGTCGCCGCGCAGCACGCAGACGACGAGATCGCGCGCTTCCATGCCCGAGAGCAACGCGACGCCCATCTTCGGGCCGATGCCGCTCACGCCGATCAGCCGTTCGAACAGCTGCCGCTCGAGCTCGGTGAGAAACCCGAACAGCTGCAGCGCGTCCTCCCGCACGTGCGTATGGATGCGCAGCGCCACCTCGCCGCCGGGCTCCGCGACGCGGTAGTAGGTCGAGAGCGGCACGTGCACGTCGTAGCCGACGCCCTGGACGTCGATGGTGATCCGGTTGGGCTGTTTGTCGAGCACGCGCCCGCGGAGGAACGCGATCATCCGTTGGCGGGTGGACGATACTGCCGCCAGCTGCGCGGCATCCGGGTGCGGCCGGCGCCGGACGCGGTGCGGCCTTCTTCCTCGAGCCGGGCCTTGAGCCCGCCCTGCGGTACCGAGTGGAGATGACAGATCGCGACGGCCAGCGCGTCGGCGGCGTCGTGCGGCGAAGGTGCCGACGCGAGGCCGAGCAGCAGCTTCACCATCATCTGGACCTGCGGCTTGTCGGCGCGCCCGTAGCCGACCACGGCCCGCTTCACTTCGGCGGGCGTGTATTCGACCACCTCGCACCCGGCCTCGACCGCGGCGAGCATGGCCACGCCGCGGGCGTGCCCCAGTTTGAGCGCGCTGCGGGCGTTCACCGCGTGAAAGAGGTTTTCGATGGCGACGCAGTCGGGACGCGAGGCGGCCAGCAGACGCGTGAGCTCGCGGTAGATCCGGGACAGCCGCTGGGGCAGCGCGTCACCCGGCGCCGCCGAGATGGTGCCGCAGGTGACGAGCCGGTGGCGCCGACCGTCGGTCTCGACGCACCCGTATCCGGTGCGCTCCGAGCCGGGGTCGATGCCGAAGATCCTCACGCCAGCGACGCCTCGATCTCCTTCTCTTCGATGTCGAAGTTGGCCCAGACGTGCTGGACGTCGTCGTGGTCGTCGAGGGCTTCCATCAGCTTGAGCATCGTGCGGGCGTCGCTGCCCTGCAGCTTCACGTAGTTCTGCGGCACCATGGCGACTTCGGCGTTGGCCGGCTCGACACCGAGCGCCTTCACCGCGTCGCGCACCGTCTCGAAGCTCTCGGGCGGGCAGATGATCTCCCACACGCCGTCGTCGTCGCTCATGTCGTCGGCACCGGCTTCGAGCGCCGCGTTCAGGAGCTTCTCCTCGTCGGCCTTGTCCTTCTCGACGAAGACCTGCCCTTTGCGCGTAAACATCCAGGCGACGCTGTTTTCGGCCGCCAGGTTGCCGTTGTATTTACCGAGGATGAAGCGCACCTCGCCCACGGTCCGGTTCTTGTTGTCGGTCAGCGACTGGATGAGCAGCGCCACACCCCCGGGCCCGTAGCCTTCGTAGGTGATCTCTTCATAGTGGACACCAGGTTCTTCGCCCGTGCCGCGGCGGATGGCGCGCTCGATGTTCTCGCGCGGCATGTTGGCCGCCTTGGCGTCGGCGATGATCGTGCGCAGCCGCGGGTTCATGCCCGGGTCGCCGCCACCGTGCCGCGCGGCGACGGTGAGCTCCTTGATGAGGCGCGTGAAGATCTTTCCGCGCTTGGCGTCGGCGGCACCCTTCTTATGCTTGATGGTGTGCCACTTGGAATGGCCTGACATGCGAAAACTCCAATAGATACAGCGGGAAAACGACCGTTGATGATAGCACGGCGAAAAGTGCCGGGCCGATGGCCCGCGGGGCGCGCGCTTCCTGCGTGCCGCCCGACAGGTCCGCGCCGAATTGGCAGGGCAAACGGGCCGGTCCGGCGGGCACGGCCCCTGCGAGACCGGGCGCTCGAATGAGCGGCGTGACGGGATCTTCGTCGCACGACCCGGGCGCCAAGCTCACCTACGACGACCTCGTGGACATGCCGGACGACGGCCTGCGCCGCGAGATCATCGACGGAGAGCTCTTCGTGACGCCGTCCCCCAGCATCAGGCACCAGACGAAGACGCGCCTCTACGTACTGCGCTTGCTGGTACTTCGCTTGCGGGCGAGGATCACCCACACGTCCGCGCGCGAGTCCCACGCGCGGCCTTTGTAGTCGCCAAGCAGCGCCGTGATCTCGAATCCGGCGGTTTCAAGGCGCCGCACCATCTGGGGCACCGACAGCGTCCGGAACGTCAGCGAGAACTGCCGCGTCGAGGTGCGGCTGCCGCGCCGCTCGCTGAACTCCTGGTCGAAAATCGTCAGCCCTCGCTTCCGGTCCTGGCGCACGGTCTCGGTGAGCGTGACGTGCGCACCTCCCTTCGATCGCCAGCCCTTGAGACTCACGCGCTGACGGTACTCCTGCCACGACGGCAGGTCCGCGACGAGCTCGACGCCGAACGTCCCGCCCGGCTGCAGCACTCGATGGACCGCCGCGAGCGTGGCCTTCAAGTCGCGCTCGCGCAGCAGCGACTGCAGCATTCCGTAGGGCGCGAGCACCATCCCGAACCCGCTCTCGCGCTTCGCGCTACGGCGAGGCAAGCCCTCGCCCGCCTTCGCCGCGCTGGACGTGACGCGGCCTCGGCGCCGCGGGCGGGCGTCGGCGAACGGCAGAAAGCGGATGTCACCACGCACCAGGTGCACCCGGGCACCAAGCCGCGCGCGCTTCACCCGCTGGCGCGCGCGCGCAAGCATCGGAGCGGAGCGGTCGATGCCGACGAGCGGCACGCCGGCGCGCGCCAGCGGAATCGAGATGCGACCGGTGCCGCACCCGAGCTCCAGCAGGGGCCCGCCGGCATTGAGCGCGACCGTGCGCCAGAACGGCACGTCGCGCCGTCCCAGCGTGCGGGCGTTCTCCCAGTCGTAGAAGGGGGCGTACTCGTCCCAGCCCTCGTGCCCCTCGGCCCGGCGCGCGGTCGGCGGCCGGGGCACGAGCGGCCTGGCCACTAGCGACGAGAGGCCGGCTTCTGGCCGACCGTGGCGAACAGCATCGTGTTCTGGATCTCGACGAAGGCCGTGTTGGCTTCGGCGGCTTCAGTGCGATAGGCGTCGAGCGCCGCGAGAAAGACCATCGCGGCGTCTCGCACGCGATCGGCGACGCTACCGGTCATCGCCTCCTCCACGGGCGCGCGCCGGCGCTCCCACACCTCGTCGGGCGGGGCGCCGAGCTGCACGCCCGTCACCGGGAACATGCGCACGTCGACGGCTTCGATGCCGCAGGTGGCGAGCAGGCTGGGCACCCGCGGCCCGACGGACGGGTGCGTGGTTCGCTCGCGGGCGTCGGCCACGGCGGCAAAGAACCGCTCGCCGGCCTGGAGCGCCAGCGCGCCCGCGGGTACCGAGCTGTACAGGTAACGGGCGGCGTTGTCGGGCTCCACGATCACGACGCGACGCCCGGGAGCCGTGACGCGCGCGATCTCGGCAATCGCATCGCTCACGTTGCTGACGTACTGCAGGACAGAGACGCAGAACGTGGCGTCGAAGACGCCGCCCCGGAACGGCAACCGGCAGGCGTCGCCGGCGGCGATGCTCACGCGCTGGTTGTGCGAACGGGCTTCACGCAGGGCCTCGGCCGCTTTGGCCGGCACCAGGTCGACGCCCACGAGCCGCACCTGCGACACCTGCCGGCGTCCGATGCTCACCTCGGCCTGGCCCTCGCCGCACCCGACGTCGAGGATGCGGTTGCCGGGCCGCGGCTTGAGCGTCTCGACGAGGAACTCCGTGAAGGTGTCGTCCCACCAGAGATCGCGGACGTGCTTGAGCGTCGGGCCGGTGAGGAGGTCGATCGCCCCGGTCATGGCTCAGTCGATCGCCCACTCACCCGGCAGGATCGGACGCGTGCGCGGCAGGATGCCGAGCCGCGACAGGTAGCCGACGACGGCAAGGATGGCGACGAAGACGGTCAGCTTCAGCACGTCGCCGCCGCGCGAGACGGGCACCACCTTCCACAACAGCCACAGGACGGGCTGCGCGATGGTGACGGCCCACACCGAGCCGTAGAAGTAGCGCCGCTCGTGCCCTTCGTTCTTCGTGCTCGCGCGCACCCGCGGCAGCACGCCAAAGGCCCCGAGCACCCACACCGTTCCCGCGATCGGGAAATAGCCGTAGTCGTAGAACTCGCGCAGCCGCCAGGCGCCAGTTGCGACGGCGTAGGCGAGCCCCGCCGTGTTGAGCACGGCAAAGGCCACCACCTCGCCCCAGGCCGTCGTGTAACAAATCCGGCGGTAGAGCGGGTTGGGCCGGTCTTCGGTGAACCGGATGATGTAGGGCGCCGGCTCGCAGCCCGGCAGTTGGCCGCGGAGGCCGGCGATGGCCGTCCCCAGCACTACGGCGCCCAGCCACAGGGCCATGACCGGGTCGAGCCCGCGCGCGAACAGATTGAACGTCATCGGTCCGGGCGCGATGAAGAAGACGAAGATCCAGATCGGCCAGTGGTTGATCCGGTAGTAGCCCTTGTTGCGGTGGCGAATCTTCCGATCGGTGTCGCGTTCGATGAAAATCGCGTCGGTCTGGACGGTTCTGGTCTCGGGACTCTTCATTGCGGGCGCTTGGGGCGGCTGGCGTAGGCCGCGCCGTCCAGAATACCTTACTCACCACCCTGCCCACCGGTTTCGTCCATCGACCCGGCCGGACCTTCCCGGGTGATGCGGCCGTCTTCGAGCAGCAGCACCCGGTCGGCGCAGGCGCGGACGAAGTCGCCGTCATGGGTCGCCGCCACGATCGTCCGACCGCCGGAGACGAGCCCGCGCACCGTGCGCGCCAGCTCCGCGCGCCGCTCGCGATCCAGCGAGGCGGTCGGTTCGTCGAGCAGGAGCAGCGGCGGGTCCATGGCGAGCGCGCGCGCGATGGCCACGCGCTGCGCTTCGCCGCCCGAGAGCTCGTCCGGTCGTGCGTCCGCGCGGGCACCCACGCCGAGCTCGTCGAGCAGGCGGCGGGCCTTGCGTTCGGCATCGTCGCGGGCGGCACCGCGGACGTGGACCGGTGCGAGCCACACGTTGTGCGCGGCCGTGAGATGCGCGAAGAGGTTGTGGAATTGAAAGACCATGCCCACGCGCGCGTGCAGATCGCGCAGCGCGGCGCCGCGTGGCAGCGGCCCCGGGCCGCGCATGAACCCGGTCATGTCGATGTCGCCCGCCGTGAACCGCTCGAGGCCGGCGATGGCACGAAGCACGGTCGTTTTGCCCGATCCCGACGCGCCCATCAACGCCAGCAGCTCTCCGGGGCGCGCCGCGAACGAGAGGCCTTGCACCACGGGGCGGCCGCCCCGTGACACGTGCAGGTTGCGCACGGTGAGCGCGCTCACACCTCGACTCCCCGGCCCCATCGCCGCTCGAGCCGCCGCGCCAGGCGGGCCAGCGGCAGCGACATCGCGAGATACATCGCGGCGCACAGCAGCCCCGGCAGGAACCAGCTGCCGATATTGGCGGCCAGGATGGAGGTTTGTTTGGTCAGCTCCACGACGGTGATCATCGAGACGAGCGAGCTGTCCTTGAGCAGCGCCACGAAGTCGTTGGTCATCGGGGCCAGCGCCAGCTTGAGCGCCTGCGGCCCGCGCACGAGCCGGAGCGCCTGCCAGTGACTGAAGCCGAGCGTGCGTGCGGCCTCGAGCTGCCCCGGCGGCACCGCTTCGAGCGCACCGCGGTAGATCTCGCTTTCGTAGGCGCCGTAGTTCAGCCCCAGACCAATCACCGCGGCCACCACCGCCGGCAGCTGCACGAACGACTCGAGGCCGAAGTACAGCACGAAGAGCTGCAGCAGGAGCGGCGTGCCACGCACGAGCTCGACCCAGGCGGTGAGCGTCGCGCCCAGCGCCGCACTCCCGTAGACGCGCCCGGTCGCGATCGCGATGCCGGCGGCCACGGCGAGCGCCATCGAGACGCACGACAGCAGCAGCGTGATCACGGCCGCGCGCAGCAGCGCCGGCAGATAGCGCATCGTCGCCGCCGCCGCCGATTCGGGAGCTGGAGCCGTTCCGGATGTACCCGGCCCGGGGTCTGTCGACCCGGCGCCGGCCAGCACGCGCGCGTAGAGGCGCGGTTGCTCGTCGTTCCACATGCCCCACTTGCGGAAAATGGCTTCCAGCCGGCCGTCCTTCATGGCAGCGCGCAGCAGCTCGTCGATCCGGTCGCGGAGGGCCGAGTTGCCGGGTGCGAGGGTGCCGATGTAGTGACCGACACCGAGGTCCGCCGACTGGTTGACGAGGCCGGGATTGCGCTTCACCCCGCGCTCGGCGAGCACCGCGTCGAGCACCACGGCGTCCACACGACCGGCGGCGAGATCGGTGTAGGGGTGCACGTCGTCCTCGTAGATTACGGGGACGACACCGAGCTCCTGCTGTGCACGATCGAGGATCTCGGCGGCCAGTGTCGCCCCCAGCGTCGCCACCCGCCGGCCGCGCAACGCGGCGAGCGAGGTGAGGCGCGCGGCGTCGCTCTGGCGCACGGTCAGCAGCTCGCGGAACTCATAGTAGGGAACGGTGACCGCCAGACGCGCACGCCGCCCGGGAAGGTCTTCGAGGCCGCTCAGACCGATGTCGAAGTCGCCGCGTTCGACCGCCGGATCGAGCGTGACGAATCCCACCTGCACGAACTCCGACCGGCGGCCGAGGCCGTCGGCGAGCAGCGCGGCGACGTCGACCTCGAACCCGACCACGCTCGACGGGTCGCGCGGGTCGGCCTCCATGAACGGCGCCCCGCCCTCGGCGTCGCCGCCGAATCGCAGGACGGCCGCGTCCTGCGCCAGGACGCGGGCGGACAGAAGGCCGCCGACGAGGGCGGCGAGCACGAGCGGCCTTCGCATCGACGAATGATACGAAACAACGGCTCCTGGCTCCCGGCTCCCGGCTCTCGGCTTCAGGACGAAGAGCGGCGGCGTTCGAGTTCTTCGAGCGTCCGCGGCCAGTCTTCGCGCAGCAGGCGCGAGAGCGAGCGGTCGGCGAGGAGGCGACCTCCGGTCTGACAGGTGGCGCAGTAGTTGGCCTCGTTGGCCGCGTACACCACGCGCTGCACCGGCGAGCCGCACGCCGGACACGGCTGGCGGTAGCGGCCGTGCACGGCCATGCCCTCGCGGAACGCCGTCACCTTCTCGGGAAAGCCGTCGCCCGTCTCCTCGCGCAGCCGCGCCGACCAGCCGAGGAGCGTGGTCCGGACCGCTTCAAAGAGGCGGGCCACTTCCTCGTCGCCGATTGCCTGCGTCTGCTTGAACGGCGACAGCCGCGCCGCGTGCAGGATCTCGTCCGAGTAGGCGTTGCCGATGCCGCTGAAGACGTGCGGGTCGGTGAGTGCCCGCTTCAAGGTGTGGTTCTCGCGGCGCAGAACGCTGGAGAAATCCGCGAGCGTGGCCTCGAGCACCTCGATCCCGCCGCGATCGTGCTGGCGCAACTGGTCGTGGCCCTGCACCACATGGAGCGAGGCGCGGCGCTTCGATCCCGCTTCGGTCAGGATCAGTGTGCCGGTGTCGAAGTCGAGGGCCAGCAGGCCGACCTTCCCCGGCACCCTGGTCCCGGGCGGCTTCCAGCGGAACCGGCCGGCAATCATCAGGTGAATGACGAGATAGAGTTCGGCGCCGGCGTCGATCACGATGCGCTTGCCGAGGCGCGAGACGCCGGCCACCGTGCGCCCCTCGACAGCCGCCAGCGGCGGATCGACGGATCGCAGCAGGAAGGGCGTGGCCAGCCGCGCCCGCTCGATACGATGGCCGACGATGCGCGGCCGCAGGGCGTGCACGTACAGATCGACGTCGGGCAACTCCGGCATGCCGCCACAAGTAGAACACCCTGGCGCGCCGCGCGACAGGGTGCAGAGATTACCTCGGTTATGAGCGGGAAATCAGCGGGCGCTGCGCCGGCGGCGCCAGATGGCGATCGCCGTCAGGCCCAGCCCGAGGAGGGCGACCGACGCCGGCTCGGGAACGGCCGGGACCCCGGCAAACGCCACTTCGCCGACGCCGCACCCCACGAAGGTGTTGAGGTCGTCGGGCTGGGGACACGCGCTCATGTCGAAACGGATGTAGCGCACCTGTGCCGCAGCAAACCCGAACACGTCGACGCCGTAGTCCTGCCCGAACTCGCGGTTCGTGGGGGAGAGGTCGACCGAGAGCGGTGAGAAGCCAACGCCATCGTGCGATCCGAAGAGACTGAGCAGCCCGATCCCCGAAGCATCCTCGTTCCACAGCGCGACGCGACCAATGGTGTGCACCGCACCGAGATCGTAGGTGACGTCCGCGACGGTGGTTCCCTCATTGCTGAACCATTCGAACGACGGAAAGAAGGGGGTGTGCGTCGGCCCGGTACTCAGGTAGGCATCGAAGTCGGTCACGCCTGACACGTAGCTTTTCGACAAGCCCGCCTGATCGAACGTCTCGGTCAGGGTTCCGAACCCCGGTCCACTCAGGTTGATGGTGCCGGCGACCGCGCCGAGGATGACGTCAGCCGAGGCGGGAGGCACGTACGGGAACAGCGCTGCGAGGGCGATGAGCAGGGCGCCGAGGCGATGACGCCGATACGGGGGGTGTCTGGTCACGGCCCCTCCAATGCAAGATGTCAGCCGAAATTTGCGGCAAAATACGGCGGTGTCGTGCAGTTGTGCTTGGGAATATCAACCGACAGGCAGACCTTTGTTGTTCGCTGCGTGGTTTCACCATTGTGAAAAAGTGTGAAGGGATCCGCCGGTGATTCGCCGCATCCTGCTCTACGCGATGGCCGGATTCCTCGCGCTCGTGGTCCTCTCCGCCGGCGCGCTCTACTGGTTCCTCTCGAACGACGGGATCCGGATCGCACTCGAGCAGCAGGCCAGCGCCTGGCTCGGACAGCCCGTCCGTATCGCCTCGGTGGGCGCCCGGTTCTGGCCGCGGCCAGGCTTAACGCTGCGTGACGTCACCGTCGGGGAGCCGGCACGTGTCACGCTCGGCGAAGTCGGGGTCTCCACCGAGCTGACGGCACTGCTCGAGCGGCGCATCGCCGACGCGGCGATCCGCATCGGCAACACGCGGCTCGAACTGCCGCTGCCGTTCGCCATCCCGACCGCCGCCGCCAACGGCAGTGCCGCCCAGCCCGCGGCGTTCACCATCGAATCCATCAACGCGATTGGCCTCGACGACGTGCACATCGTGAGCCGCGGGCGCGAGCTCGTCGTGTCCGCCGATTCGTCGTTCGACGGGACGCGCCTCACGATACGGCGTGCGACAGTCGATTCGGGCAAGACGGCGATCCGCGCCGAAGGCGTCGTCAGCTTCGAGCCGCGGGTCGAGGCGACGCTTCGGGCGTCGGCCAACCGGCTCGACGTGGACGAGTTGATCGCGCTCGCCGATGCGTTCGGACCACCGCCAGCGGTGCCCGGATCCCGCGCCCAGCCAGGCCCACCTGCCCGCATCGCGGCCCGCGTCAGCGCCGAGACCGCGAGCGTCGGCGGCGTGGAGGTGCGACAGTTCGCGTCGGATGTGCAGGCCGAGGGCGACAACGTGACGATGTCTCCTCTCAGCTTCGAGCTGTTCGGCGGACGCTACCAGGGATCATTGAACGCGCGACTCGGCACGACGCTCAGCGCCACGCTTCGTTCGCGGCTCACAGGCCTCGACGTCGCCCAGCTCGCGGCGTTCGGCAACGCGAAGGACACGATCACCGGGACGCTTTCGGGCGCGGGCACCTTTACCGGCGCCGGACGCGACTTCGCTGCGGTATTGGCCGGCGCACGCGGCAGCGGCACGGCGCAGATCACCAAGGGGACGATTCGCAGCCTGGGCCTGGTGCGCACGGTCGTCGTGTACTTCGGCAAGCCCGCCGCGGACGCCCCATCGACCAGCGATGCCTTCGATACGCTGGATCTGCAGTTCACGCTCCAGAATCAGCAGTTCCGCGCCGACGTCCTCGCGCTTCGCTCGCGCGACGCGGATCTGGTTGGAGCGGGCACGCTGGCCACCACTACCAAGGCACTCGCCGGCAAGTTCGACATCTCGCTCTCGGAGGCGTTGTCGGCGCAGGCCGGCAACGACCTGAGTCGTTACACACGCGAGGGCAACCGTGTGGTGCTGCCCGCCCTTGTCGGCGGCACGCTGGAACACCCGCGCGTGACCATCGACGCTGCCGCCGCGGTCAAACGCGGATTGCGCAACGAGGTCGAGAGCCGGCTCAAAGGTCTCCTGGATCGCTTCGCGACGCCGCGTTGACGCTATCGCCGATGCGGCGTGCGCTGTACTGGAGTTGAGGCGCCCGCCGAGTGACTCACTAGCGAACGAACAGGACCGGACTACTCGCCCCGCTGCCGGACGCGGCGACGGCGCGGACTACGACTTCGTAGTGCCCGACCGCCAGGCCGCCGACGAGAGGAGTGACGTCCACGACGATCTTCCCGCTGCTGTTGATCGCGGGCTTTCCGAGGTTCTTGCTCGCGAGGACCTGGCTCGAAAACGGGAGCCGAATCTCCAACACGTAGCTGGTCACGACGGCGTGATCGAAGGAGGGGTCGAATTCCACACGCCAGGGTCCCGTGCTGGGCGATGGGCTCGGACTCGAGATCGGGGTCTGGGTGTCACTCGTGGTCGGCGACGATGGAAGAGCTGAGGCACTGATCGAGACGGCTGTCGATGTCGTCACACCGCCGTCGAAATCGAACGCCTTTGCCGTGACCGAATATGTTCCGGACACCCCGGTGGTCCAGAAGGCATTGTACGGCGACGTCGTATCGCTGCCGATGGCCGTCCCGTTGACGAAGAAATCCACGTGCGCCACGCGATCATCAGGATCGGACGCCGACGCGGTAATCGAGACGGACCCGCCCACCGCGACCGTCGCGTTGGCCACCGGTGACGTCACCGACACGAGCGGCTTGCGGTTGGCCGCCGTGGCGACGAGAGACGTGTTGTCGAATGCAGACGCGGCGTTCGTCAGGGAGGCGCCGCCGGCAACCAGCAGACCCGCGTAGACCGACGACGCGAGAGCGGTGGTCGCGCTCGACGCGGACGTCCACGTGACGCCGTCACTCGAATGCGACGCGGTCATCACGTTGCCCCGGCGTACGAGCCTCAGCCAGACAGGCGGTACACGCCCGGCAATCGTCACGGATGACGTTGCGGCCAGGGGGACCACGCGCTGCGCGATCACCAGCCCGGTGCCGTCCGTGCTGGTCAGCGAATAGTGCGCAGCACCCGGGTCGAGCGATTCACGAAGGGTGATGCCGGCGACCCGGCCTGCTGGTCCCTGAGTCGCGGCGACCCGGGCCACCAGCGTCGCGTCGCCCGCGATGCGGACGTAGACGAAGCGAAGCGCATCGGCGGTGCCGGTCAGCCCACGTCCCGCGCTGGAGGTAATGAACGCGCCGTTGGAGAACGACGCTGTTCCCCGCAGGGCGGCCAGTCCGACATCGGCGGAGGCCCACCCGGCCGGCAGAGTCGGCGACGTGCCCAGGCTCAGAGGGTTCGAGACGGTCGCCGTCGCGGAGAGAGAAGTGCCACTCGACACGGCAACCCCGACGTAGACGTTGGCCGGCAGCGACAGCGTCTGCGTGCCGACGATCGTCCACTGTGATCCGTCCTGCGACACCGAGGCAGCGATCGTGCTGTCCGTGCGCTCGAGCCGCAGCCAGATGGCTCCCGACGGCTTCGTGAGCGAGGTCGTGGTGGTGCTGCCACTCGCCGTCGTCCGGCGTTTGAAGGCGACCGCGCCGCTCGAGAGCAACGAGACGTGGCGTGATCCGGGCGCCAGCGATTCGCGAATCATGACGCCGGCTGCAGCCGTGGTTTGGGTCAGCGACGCGACTCGCACGGTGACGACGCCGTCGCCGGCGAGCCGCTGCGACACGAACGTGAACTGATCGGCGGTCCCAGCGACACCGGCGCCCCCCGACGTGACCGACCACTGGGGGCAGGCGGCAGGCGACGAGCAGGGCACCGACACCGAGGCACCGTGAATCGCCGGTGCACCGATATCGGCCGTCGTCCAGGAGGTCGAAGTTGGACTCGATTGCCCCTTGACGCGTGACTCGGAGAACGACACGAACAGGAGGAGCAAAACGACGAGAACACGAGGCGTGAAAGACAGATTCTGTAAATGCACCGGGCGGCTCCAAGGCACCATCGGTGCCAATCGGTGCATGCACGGCTAACCCTAGCTGAAGGTGACAGTTACAGCTGCGCTTGGGAAAAATCCCAGGCTGACGGACGGCTGACACGGGTATGTAGTTACACGGCGGATCGATCAAAAACTGTTCAGCTCTCCGCCTCCCAGAAGCGCGCCGTCGCCGGCTTCCGATCACCCGCGCGCGCGATCTGGAGCCTTCCCCGGCGCCGTCGCCAGGACGTGCCAGGCCTCTCGATCCCAGGGAAGCGATTGGCCAGCGATCTGATCGGTCTGACCCGCAACTGCACGGAGCTTCGCACTGAAAACGCGGAATCCGGGTCCCGCGGAGGGGCCAGGCGCACGCGGTCCGGATTGCAGCCCGCCTCCGGTCTTGCCCCTGCGCAAGTGCGAGAACCAGGACGCAGAAGCGCTACTGCCGGGATTGGATGTGGATTCTTGACGCTGGCCGCCCTCGCGATAACTGCTGACGCTCGTCCGGCCGGGGGAAGCCCAGGCCGTGGACCGAACCCGGTTGGCGACGGACCGGAATGGGCTGGCCGAGTGGTCAAGGACAGCGTCCCGGCGCTCGGTGTCGAGTCGCGCGTCAGCGGCCGCCCACTCGCCCCCTGAGCCTGGCACCGCGGCAGCAGGCGCCCTCAGCGGCAGCGAGGGCTCCGTACAGACGAAAGGCCTGACGCGAACGCGTCAGGCCTTTGTAGTACTCGCTTAAAAATTACTCCCCGGCAGTGACCTACTCTCCCATGCACCTACGCACACAGTACCATCGGCGGTAGCAGGCTTAACTTCCGTGTTCGGAATGGGAACGGGTGTGACCCTGCCCCTATGACCACCGGGAAACT